>ERZ827108.994-NODE-994-length-41967-cov-13.786004_pt1 | contig 41967 bp, 39 predicted proteins | sample MGYA00519921_ERZ827108 | MGnify/ENA primary metagenome ERZ827108 (study PRJEB31778, sample SAMEA3449258) | human gut metagenome | biome: human gut; feature: human-associated habitat; material: faeces | place: United Kingdom | collected 2010/2012 ...
TTTTGCAACTGTGGAATGGCAAGATAATAACGTTATATACAGTGTATATTAAGTAAAGATATTGTATTTCTGCATGATGGGAACATAGGGAGTCCATATAAAGAGTCTGAATACGGGACATGAGGGCAGTCTGAGCACAGCGCATGCGAATTCGGCAGTTGATATGCTTTCGCGTCTTGAGACAATGACGCTGATGGGTGTAGAGTTACCGCTTGAAGCGATACGCAGGCAGATCGCATCGGGAGTGGACATCCTTATACATCTCGGGCGAATGAGGGATAAGAGTCGTAAAGTACTGGAAATAACAGAAGTTTGTGGATTTGAAGAGCATGAAATAAAGACCAGGACACTTTACCGGTGGCAGGAGGGACGCGGGCTTGTACAGACGGCAGAACTTCTGAACCGGGAGAAGCTGGTCCGGGCAGGGGTGGAACTATGAAGCAGGATTACAGGGAATATCATTTTTCAGGAAAGGAGATCGCGAAATATCTGGTACAGAGCATTTTGCTCTGTGGTGCACTGGATTATCTTTTTTACCAGAGCAAATGGTTGATGATACTGGCTATTCCGGCAACAGTGGTGTTTCTGAAAATGCGGAAAAGGCAGCTGATCCGGGAGCGGAAGAAAAATTTGAATTATCAGTTCAAGGATGCGCTGAATGCGCTGAGCGTGGCAGTGCAGGCCGGATACTCTGTAGAAAATGCAGTCTCGGCCTGTGCAGGAGATCTGGAACGGATCTATCCGCAGGACGCAGATATTGTAAAAGAATTCCGGTATATGGAAGGCCAGCTAAAAGTCAGCGTTCCGGTAGAAGCACTGTTTCAGAGTCTGGGTGAGCGCAGCGGTATTGAAGATATGGAGAATTTTGCAGCAGTCTTTTATACAGCCAAGAGAACAGGCGGGGATATGACCAGAATCATTCAGACTTCCGCAAGGATGCTTGGAGACAAGATTGACGTAAAGAAAGAAATAGAGACAACTCTGGCGGCAAAGAAAGCCGAGCAGATGGTCATGAGTCTGATGCCGGCAGGGATCATTATTTATCTGAAACTGACTTCTCCGGGATTTTTGAGTGTTTTGTATGGGAATCCGTTCGGGATCGCTGCGATGACGGTGTGTCTTGGAATTTATGGATTTTCCTACTGGCTTGGACGTAAGATCGTCGATATAGAGGTGTGATATGTGGGTACATCTTGTGATTTTTATTGTTGCGGCAGGAAGCGCCTTTGCCTGGAAAGCCGGATGGCTTAAGCTGGACGGACTGGCAGACAGAGAAAGCGTGCGATGGTTTCTTATTGTGGCAGTTTGTGGAAATCTTGTGGGAATGCTTCTGACACTGACAAGTGGAAGCAGTGAAGTTTACACGAATGGATATCGTCTCGAAAAAGAGTCGACAGGGGCATATACCCAGGAGTTTCAGGTTGCTGTAAACGGCGAAGATACGGAGAAAGTTGAGATTCAGGTGCCGGAGAAAGAGAATGAGGAATCACCTGCCTCTGAAGAAACAGTAAAAGAAGAAACTCCGGAGGAATCCAGAAAAAAAGAACTCAGGGAAGCTATCGAGAAATATAACGAAGAAAAAGAGGACCCGGATTACTATTATCTGCCGGAAGAATGGAATGGACAGAAGTTAGAATGGCAGAAGCCGGGAGACAATACAGGAACGTTGATCGCTGCGCTGAGCTTCTTTGCTGCTTTTGTGCTTCTGCTGAAGAAGGCAAGGGAAGAACAGGAGGCACTGGCAAAACGTTCGGAACAGCTTCTGATGGACTATCCTCCTCTGCTTCTGAAATTTACACTTCTGATTCAGGCAGGAATGACAGCGAGGCGGGCATTTCAGAAGATGACAGCAGATTATATGAGAACAAAACCGGCAAAAGGCAGGTTTGCATATGAAGCGATCGTGACAGCCTGCCATGAGATGGACAGCGGCGTGTCAGAACTGGAAGCCTATCGTCGGTTTGGAGAACACTGCGATCTGATGAAGTACAAAACCTTTTCTACGATCCTGATTCAGAACCTTCAGAAAGGAAGCCAGCGCATGGCGGATCTTCTTGAGAAAGAAGCACTGGAAGCCTGGGATGAGCGCAAACGAAAAGCGAGAGTTCTGGGAGAGGCGGCAGCCACGAAACTTCTGGTACCGATGGTCATGATGCTTGTGGTTGTCATGGCAATCATCATGATTCCGGCATTTCTTTCCTTCTACGGGCAGTAAAAATAAGGAATTGCAACAATTCAAAGACAGTATTGGGAGGTATGTATATGAGAGAGTTTATGGAAACAGCAAGAGAGTTTGGAAGAGAAGAAGATGCAGTAGGTGTTGTTGAGATTATTTTGATCCTGGTGGTGTTGATCAGTCTTGTCATTATCTTTAAGGAACAGCTCACAAATCTTGTAAAAGCAATTCTCAGCAAGATCACAAAACAGAGTAATTCTATCTGATCCGGTGGTGTGTTTATGAAGAAAAAAGGCAGCATTACGGTTTTTCTGGCACTGGTACTCAGTGTTCTTTTGTCTCTGGTTGCCACCAGTATCCAGTCGGTGCAGGCGGCTGCGGCGAGGACACAGATCCTGAATGGGCTGGATATTGGACTGTATTCTCTGTTCGGGCAGTATGACCGTTCACTTCTTAAGGATTATGATCTGTTTTTTCTGGACGGGGCGCAGGGTGGAACTGAGCTGGATCTGGCAGCTGTCTATGACAATATGGAATCCTATATGAAGCCTGTATTGAAGCAGAACAGCCAGAAACTTCGGATTAAACAGGGTGGTTTTACCGGATATCGTCTGGCAACAGATCAGAATGGAGAAGTTTTTTATCATCAGGCGGTGTCCTATATGAAGGATACTCTTGGCGGTCAGGGAGTTCAGGCACTTCTGAACCGGCTGAAAGACAGGGAAGAAAAAACGAAACAGGCAGAGACAGATGGAAAGACTGCAGAAAATGGAGGGACGCTGGAAAATTATGATTCGGAGATGAATGGTGCATTTAACAAAAGTCAGGAAGCGGCAGAAGCTGCCAAGAAGGAAGAAGCGAAGGAAGAGGATTTCGGAAGCGGTGAAGACGGTGGATTTTCGGATGGTGAATCAAATAATGCAAAAAATCCGATCCCGGCAATCCGACGGATCCGAACGATGAGTCTTCTGGATCTGGTCGTTCCGGCATCGAAGGGAATCTCAGAAGTACAGATTTCAACGAAAGATCTGGTATCCAAGCGGAACCTCGAAGTGGGAATGTCCATGCCAGGAAATCCGACAGAGGACTCTTCACAGACTTCTCAGATGCTGTTTCAGAAATATCTGACAGACCGGCTTGGCAATTACCAGAAACCGGCAGCCTCGGGACTTAAGTACCAGCAGGAGTATATCCTTGGCGCAAACGATAATGACAGGGCAAACCTGCGGACAGTCGCGAACCGGCTGCTTCTGATCCGTGAGGGAATCAATGCGGCATGTCTGATGTCGGATGCAGGAAAGCGGGCTCAGATGCATGCACTTGCACTTGCGATCGCGTCTGGATTTCTCGTGCCGCCTGCGGCGGTCATCATCGAAGCAGCACTTCTTCTTTGCTGGTCCTTTGCGGAGAGTGTTCTGGATGTCAGGGAACTGTTTCACGGCGGCAAAGTTCCGCTGGTAAAGAATGCGGCAAACTGGCAGTTATCACTGGAAAATCTTCCGTATCTTCTCGAAAATCTTGACAGTCAGAGGAAGGATGCCGAGAATGGCATGTCCTATGAAGACTATCTTCAGGTGCTGCTTCTGGCACAGTCCAAACAGGAAAAATTACAGCGGGGGATGGACATGATCGAGGTCTGTATCCGTGAATCGAAGGGCAGAGACAGCTTCCGGCTGGACTGCTGCATTGAGGCGATCGAGGCTTCGGTGGATGTTGATGCGAACAGAAACAGAGTATTTACCGTAACAAGACAATACAGTTATATCTGAGGTCAGGGCGGTTCAGCAAAGGGACCGTCCGATACAAAAGGGGTGCAGAAAGATGCTTTTTCAGAAGGATATATATATGATGGGTATATAAAAAAGATAGACAGGAAGAAAAAAGAAGTAAATGAAAATAAAAAAGAAAGGAAGCGCTCTTTAAAAAAGTCAGTTCTCCAGTTTCCCCCGATAAGCGGAGATTTCCTGAAGCCTTCTGAAAAGGTGTCTTTCTGCACCTTTTTGAGATTCTGCAGGCGTGCAAGCCTCGCGGTGGAGACGGCACTGGTGCTGCCGTTGTTTTTCCTGGGGATGGTTACGATGATCTCCTTTATGGATATTTATCAGATCCAGACACTGCATCTCCAGAAATTGTGTGAAAAGACGAAAGATGCGGGAATGTATGCGTATGTACTGGACGGGAAAGGTCCGGACAAAGTTACTCTGCCGGATGTATATTCCTATATGCCGGTTGGCGGACTGATTCCGCTCTCAAATGTGTGGATGCATAATACCATAACTGTCCATGCATGGACGGGAGCAGAGGAACAGGAAAATTCAGGAAAAACAGAGAAGCAGGAAGAAATGGTGTATGTAACAGAATCCGGTTCTGTATATCACAGAAAACTGGGATGCCGGTATTTGAAAGTGTCGATCCAGCAGGTTGCCGGTTCAGGAATCTCCTCGATGCGGAACAGTTATGGAGAGAAGTATGCAGCGTGTGAATCGTGCAGCCGTGGTCAGAAGCCCGCGGGAAGTGTCTATGTCACTTCGACGGGAAACCGCTATCATAATCAGGAAACATGCAGCGGACTGAAGCGGACGGTGAAACTGGTGAAGCTGTCGCAGGCAGGAAGTATGCATGCGTGCAGCAGCTGCGGATAAGGAGGATGGAGTGAAAGAATTGTGTACGGTGGTTTTTCTGGCGATGAACAGCTGGCTGGATATCAGGAGAAGGGAAATTTCGCTGCTCCTGACTGTGGTCTATGCAGGATGTGGGATCATTTACAGTATTTTGCAGGGAAGAAAAATTCAGGATGTGCTGATACCGGCAGGGATTGGTATTTTGTTTCTTGCAGCGGGGCTGATAAGCAGGGGTGCGATTGGGGCTGGAGACTGCTGGATCCTGCTGGCACTGGGAGCTTTGCTGGATACGGAAACATATATCCGGATGCTCTGCATTGGATTTTTTCTGGCAGCGTTCTGGTCCGGGATTTTGCTTGTGATCCGCAGGAAAAGCAGGAAGACAGAGATTCCGCTGGTGCCTTTTCTGCTGGCGGGATATATAGGAGGAATTTTGATATGACGGATTTGCGACAGATAAAAAAAGGCAGTTTTACAATCGAGGCAGCATGTGTGATGTCACTGGTCCTGCTGGTTTTGATGGGAGTTTTGTACTTGAGCTTTTTTGTACATAACCGTGCATGGCTGACAGCGGCGGCGTGCGAGTCGGCACTTACCGGAAGTATGGAAGGTGTACGAAAAGACGGACAGCCACAGGAAGCGGCATCTGTCAGGAGCCGGGAACTTGGAAATGTCGGATTTTTTGGAGCTGAGAATCTGACCGGTCAGGTAAATGGCGGTAAGGAGATCAAAGTAACTTATACAGCGGATACAGTGTCTGGATTTGGAGGTCTGAAATGGAAACTTGCAGTGGATGGAAGTTCCAGAGTCGTTCGTCCGGTGGAGTGGATCCGGAAGATCAGGGCTGCTTCTGAAGTAATAGCAGAAATTGGAGGATAAAAATGAGGGCAGAATATAAACGGGATGTAAGTCGTAATTATCTGATCCTGCATGGGGAGAATCCGGTAGATACTGCTTCCTATCAGGTGAGGATGCTGACGGGAAATGCGGTTCCTTCTATATTGAAATGCAGGATCCAGGGTCTGGACGGGAGATTCCTGTTTTATTATGACATTACGTCAAGGCAGTCGCTGGCATCTTTCTATGAGCAGAAGAAACTGAAAGCATCGGATCTGCGTATTATTTTTGGCGGTGTTGTGAAGATCATGGAAGAAATGATGGAATTTCTTCTGAATCCGGATCAGCTGTTATTATCGCCGGAATATATGTACCTGGATGTGGAAAAACAGAAACTGTATTTCTGTTGTCTGCCAGGAGAAGCAAAGGCAGTCAGCGAGCAGTTCCGGGAGATGACAGAATATTTCCTGCCGAAACTGGACCATGATGATGCGGCAGCTGTGACGATGGGGTATGGAATCTACCGCAAAGCACTGGAAACGGGAGTGCAGCTGGATGCACTCAAAGAGTTTATCTATCAGAGTGGGACAGAAGAACCAGCGGAGAATAAGGAACCGACGAAGCCAGAGGAAAAGATTTCAGAACAAACAGTACTTCGAGAAGAACAAATACCGCTGGATTTTGCAGAGAAACCGCCCGAATGGGAAGAAAAAAGTGAAACCTCGAACAAAACAGGAGGAAAGATTTGCGGAAACTTTGTGTGGATCGGTGGATGCGGTCTTGGGGTGTTCGTGCTGCTTGGAATTCTGGCGGCGTGTTATCTGGGATACCTCCCCGGAGTTCCGATTGAGGCGGTGCTGGCAGCAGCGATCGCGCTTCTGGGTATTGGAGCACTTGGGATGTGGGCAGGTGAGAAAAAGAAGAAAAAGCAGGACGAAACAGCGGAATGGAGAAAGAAAGTCCGCCGGGAATTTACAGATGCCGCAGGGAATACGGAAAAAGCAGAACAGCACAAAAAGTTCCGGGATGAGTACAGAGAAAGACTGCAGTTCGAAGAACCGGAAGAGACAGATTACGGTGAGACAGTCGTTCTTTCCGCAGGAGCAGTCAAGGGACCGTCCAGCCTTGTGAGTAAGGAACCAGGACAGCTTGCAACGATCTTTCTGGAACGGGACCTGACGATTATCGGCAAAATGGAAAACGCAGCTGATGCAGTGATTCCCAGACCAACCGTAAGCCGGGTTCATGCCAGGATCCGTAAAGATGAGGAAGAATATTTTCTTGCGGATCTGAACTCAAGAAACGGTACTTCTGTAAATGGAAGAATGCTCAGGGCAAACGAAGAATACCAGCTTCAGGACGAAGATGAAGTAGATTTTGCAGAAGCGCGATATATATTTATAAAATAAGCTGCGGAAGTTTATAAAAAGATAAGATTTCACGGGGACACAGTGCTTGCTATGCAGCAGACCATCTGTTAGAATAAACGGAATAACGAAAATGTTGACCAGGCTGCTGGAAACAGTGACCATCTGACAGAATGGAGTGAGGACTTTGGAAGAGATTCGGAAAGAACCGGTGACAGTCGCATTAATTCTTATTAATGTACTGATTTTTATTGCAGTGGAACTTACAGGGACTTCGCAGGATGCATGGCATGTACTGAACTATGGAGCGGCGTATACGCCTTATATTGTGGAAAAAGGAGAAGTCTACCGGCTGTTTACCTCCATGTTCCTGCACTTTGGAATTGAGCATCTTGTCAACAATATGCTGGTGCTGTTCGTACTTGGAAGCCGGCTGGAGCAGGTGATCGGAAAGATCCGTTTCGTGCTTATCTATCTTCTGGGCGGAATTGCGGGAAATATTCTCTCGCTAGTTCTGGAACTGCGGTCTCAGGAATTTTCTGTATCAGCAGGGGCATCCGGAGCAGTGTTTGCTGTGATGGGAGCGATGATCTATGTTGTCATTCGAAATAAAGGCTGGCTTGGTGATCTGTCTATGAGACAGGTTCTGGTGATGGCAGCATTCTCACTTTATTTTGGGTTTACCAGTTCAGGTGTGGATAATGCCGCTCATGTTGGAGGGATGATAGCCGGATTTGTAATTGCTGTTCTGGCCTGGCATCCGTCCAGCCGGGTTAAGGGAAAATATATATGAAAAGTGCTTCCACTTCCGGGAGCACTTTCGATTTCTATGGAGCCGTGATGGGCTTCGATGATCTGTCTGGTGACAGCAAGTCCGAGGCCGGTGCCGCCGGACTTGTAGGTTATGAAAGGTTCAAATACCCGCTTTTTTTGAGAGGAGGTCATGCCGCATCCGTTGTCAGAGATGGAAATATGTACGTACTGTGCTGAGGATTCGGCACGAAAATGGATGGTTCCATGCGGATGATCGATTGCTTCCTGTGCATTGCGAAGAATGTTCAGAAAGACCTGGCGGATTTTTAACGGATCAAGAGATAGATTGGGGAGATCATTTGGAATATCCGTCTCAAATTCAATACCAAGATAATCAAGTGTGGGGCGAAAGGACTTTGCGATTTCATTTAAACATGCGCTTAAGTCAGTCAAGACAAGGGAAAGCTGCCCCGCATTCTGGTATCTGGTCATGTCGTTCAGGAGAGCATGGATATAATCCAGGTTTGCATAAATATTTTCCCACTGTTCGTCATATGTGAGTTCCGGGTGGGAGGAAGCGAGAAGCTGCAGTTCGCTGGAGAGAAGAGCCAGCGGGTTTCGCAGCTCATGCGAAAACCTGGAAAGCAGGATCTGAAACTGTTCTGTCTGTACCGCAGAATCGATTTTTTCTTTCATAATCTGTCACCTCACGTCAAGTGTAGCATTGGAAAATGCCCACGGCAACAAATTTCGTATTGAAAAAATCGAAGAAATACGTCACAATAGAACTAGAAAACACTATAAAATAAAGGAGAAAACGACCATGGAAAATTGTATTTTTTGTAAAATTGCAAATGGAGAAATTCCGTCAGCTACTTTATATGAGGATGAAGACTTCCGCGTGATCCTGGATCTGGGACCGGCAAGCAAGGGACATGCCCTGATTCTTCCGAAATCACACGCAGCGAATATCTACGAACTTCAGGATGAAACAGCAGGCAAGGCAATGATCCTCGCAAAGCATATGGCAACGAAACTCAGAGACGGACTGAAATGTGATGGCTTCAACATCGTGCAGAACAATGGAGAGATCGCAGGCCAGACAGTCTTTCATTTCCATATGCATCTGATCCCGAGATATGAGGGAGATGGGGTAGGACTTACCTGGAAACCGGGAACTCTGACAGACGAGGACAGAGAAGAAATTCTGGCGAAGGTAAAATAAAATTGCCGGAAGGATACAGAAGATATGATTGAGAATTTTGAAGTCTTTTATAAGGCGTTCCTTCAATTCTCAGTAAACACTGCCCGCAGGATTGTAAAGGATGAGCACATTGCGAATGATATCGCCCATAATGTATTTTCCTATTTCTTTGAACATCAGGACATGCTTGATTTTTCGGATGAAGAAATGCTGATGGCAAAAGTCAGCAGCAAAACCAGAAAGGCAAGTTTTGATTATATGAAACTTTCCTGTAACAGACATGAAATGTGTATTATAGATGCGGATAATGGCGACGAGATTATAGATGAAAAGAGTAATCCGGAAACGATTATCCTCGAACTGGAAGATAAAGCAGAAAAGTATTCGGCATTGGATATGCTTCGCAGGGAAAATCCTCTGAGTTATGAGATCCTGATCAGGACAAGAGTCTATGGAGAAACATCAGAGGAAGTAGGAAAAGAACTTGGGATGAGCAGAAACTGTGTCAACAATCGCAATTCCAGAGCAACAACGTGGATGAAAGAGAAAATTAAAAAAATACGCAGACACCTTTAAGTAAAGATGTCTGCGCAATTTATTGCGTCGCATATCGGTGAGGCATAGTACCTTCCATGCTTATCTGGATGAAACACAGCCCTCGATAAGAGATACGATATGTTGGATAGAATCCATCTGTTTGCTTGCTGCCATTGCTTCTTCGAAGGAATGACGCTCCTGGTAGAGTTTATGGATGGTATCGAGAAGCTTCTGATCGGTGATCTCCTCTTCTTCAAGAACCATGCTGTAGCCCTGCTTTTCGAAAGAACGGGCATTCAGGATCTGGTCACCACGGCTTGCATTGGCTGACAGCGGAATCAGGAGATTCGGTTTGTGAAGAGCACTGATCTCACAGATCGCATTGGCACCGGCACGGGAGATGACAACATCTGCCAGGGCGAAGAGATCCGGCAGTTCGTCTTTGATATATTCGTACTGAACGTATCCGGCTGTGCCTGTCAGTTTCTCGTCCATTTTGCCCTTGCCGCACAGATGAATTACCTGGAAATCCTTCAGAAGTTCCGGAAGGATCTTGCGTACATGGTCATTGATGGATGCTGCACCGAGACTGCCTCCGATAATCATAAGAACAGGTTTGTCAGCGGTGAAACCACAGAACTGACGGCCAGCCTCTCTGTTACCGTTTAATAATTCCTGACGAATTGGAGTTCCGGTAAGAACTGCTTTGTCTTTCGGAAGGCTGTTGACAGTCTCCGGGAAGTTGCAGCAGACTTTGACAGCGGAGGGAATACACAGTTTGTTGGCAAGTCCTGGAGTCATATCAGACTCATGGATGATTGCTGGAATTTTGCAACGCTTTGCAGCGATAACAACAGGGACGGTTACAAAACCACCCTTGGAAAATATAACATCAGGTTTCAGCTGTTTGAGAAGCTTTTTGGCTTCATGGAATCCTTTGAGAACGCGGAACGGATCGGAGAAGTTCTTCGGGTCGAAGTAACGTCTTAATTTACCAGAGGAAATTCCGTAATAGGGAATTCCGAGTTCCTCGATCAGTTTACGTTCGATTCCGTTGTAGGAACCGATATAGGATATCTGATATCCGGCATCCTTGAGAGCCGGGATCAGAGCTATGTTTGGAGTAACGTGTCCGGCAGTGCCGCCGCCGGTAAGTACAATATGTTTCATGGGAATTCCTCCTGAAAAATCTTTTTTATTACCAATTACTATGAACCAGAAGGGCAGAATTGTCAAGGAAAGATAGGCAGGAAAGTTACTGTGAACGGAGGGAACAGTAACACATAACGTTGGGAAATTCCATTGGCAGGAGAAATTACTTTATGAGAAAAGAATTTGAAGAAAACGAAGAATCAGAAAATAAATCAGAGAATAACCTGGAAACACAGGATGAAATAGATGACGAAACCTTTCAGAAGATTCTGGAGAAAGAGTTTATAGAGAGGGAAAAACGAATTACGGCAGCACTCTTTGCGGATGATGACGTAGAGGACATTAAGTTCACGAAAGAGGAACTGGACAACTCCTATCAGGAATTCCTGCGCCGGATCGAGAGGGAGAAGAAGGAAAACACGGAATTCTCCGAGGAACTGGTCCCGGATGTGGATGCAGTTCGCAGGAAAGAGGCTGCTTCGGATGAAAAGTGTGTTATTTCTATCGAAGAGATACGTGATCGCCGGAAGAAGACCGCGGAGAGAGAAATGCGCGAGGAAGTTTCGAAAGAAGCGAATACGGAAGAACCGAATGCAAAGAATCGGACGAATACAGAGAACCGAACGAATACAAAGATCCGGACTACGGGAGGTGGTCTGCACCGGCTTGGGAAAGTCGTGGGAATGGCTGTGGTCTGCGTGGCATGCGTGTTTGCAGCCAGCATGACAAGTGAGGCGAATCGGAAGTATTTGGTGAATAGCGTTAGGGTTTGGAGTGGGGATGATACGAAGACGGTGGATTATAATGATCCGAGTAATGAGGATGCTGATTTGGATGAAGAGGATGCAATTGAAGATATAGAAAAAAAACTAGGAGTGAAAGTTCCTGAATTTTATTACAGACCATATGGATTTGAATTTTCTAAATATTTGGTTGATGATTTGACTTTTTTTGCGTGGCTGGAATACGAATATAATGATAGTACTGTAACACTAGTAATAGATAAGCAGGATATTAAAACAGCGAGTAAAATTAATAGTTTAGATGGAAACGAAAAAGATAGTATAGTAATAGAAAATGAAGACGTGCCAATATCTATTAAAAAACTTTATAATGAGGATAATACATATGATTATTCGGCTGAATGGTATAAAGCTGGAACTTCTTATTTTCTGTTTGGGAAGATAGATTTTGAAGAAATTAAAAAAATAGTGGAAAAAATGAAATTTTAGCGTGATTTTCGCGAGTTTCTGTCGTATTAATAGTGTAAGGGTTGTTTACGACAGAAGGGAAGTGAAAACAGTAAAGAAGAAAATATGGAAACGGATGATGGTAGCGGGACTGACAGCAGGAATGCTGCTGGCAGGAAGTGTTCAGCCGGTATTTGCGGAATCTGACAACCTCATGGATGCAATTCTGAGTGAAGAAACAGATGGTATTGAACTTACAGATGAGGAAACGACGGAAGATTTTTCAGAAGATACCAGTTATAGCCTGCTTCGTGGAACAAATTTAGGTTATGGAACTGTAAAAATCCAGAAAGTAGCCAGCAATGAAATTGCCATTCATGGATTAACACAGTGCCATAAAAGTTGTAGTAAAGTATACTTATCGTTATATTTGGAGCGAAAAGTAAATGGCAGTTATGGTACGTATAAGTACTGGGAATTTACAGGCAATAATACAACGAATTTACAGAAAACCCTAGACGTTGCAGTTCCAAGCGGCACCTATTACCGCGTTCGTGGCTATCACGCAGCGAGCAATGGAGGCTTGAAAGAATCAACATCTACTCTGACACAGGGTATCATGGTGAAATAATTTCTACCGACCAGCAGAAAAAGAGAAATATTTGCAATAAAATCAACAACTGAATAGCGAAGCACAGGTGCATTCAGCAGGATGTCAGCATACAAATCTAACGAAAAAAGTGTAAACATCCATTACCTTCCGGTTGGTGCGAAGTGCTTGCAATCGCCGATTGCATGGAGAAATATTCCGGATCGGCAAAAACAACATCATACAACATACATACAAACAACATACACAGAAGCGGGGTGAAATTTATAAAAATTTCATCCCGTTTTTGTATCTAAAGACTGTTAAAAACTTGCTATATCGTGTATAATAATTACAACTAGAATGTATTGGAAAAATTGTCAGAAAAAGGGGGTTCGCACATGAAGATTACCTTTATTGGGGCGACGCACGAAGTAACTGGTAGTTGTTATTATCTGGAAGCAGCAGGTAAGAAGTTTCTGGTAGACTGCGGTATGGAACAGGGACCGGATTATTATCAGAATCAGGAAATCCCAGTTAATCCGGGAGACCTGGATTTCGTTCTTTTGACACATGCGCATATGGACCATTCCGGAAACCTGCCCGCTATCTATGCGAAAGGCTTTTTGGGTCCGATCTATGCGACCCAGGCAACCTGTCATCTCTGCGATATCATGCTCCGTGACAGCGCGCATATTCAGATGTTCGAGGCAGAATGGCGTAACCGTAAGGGACGCCGTCAGGGTAAACCGGAATTTGTACCTGCCTACACGATGGAAGATGCCATGGGTGTAATACAGAATTTTGTACCATGCCCCTACGAAAAAACAATTACCCCGGCACCAGGGATTTCCGTTCGGTTTGTAGACGCAGGACACCTTCTCGGATCAGCAAGCATTGAGCTGACCATCCAGGAGGACGGAGAGGAAGAGAAGATTGTCTTCTCAGGAGATATCGGAAACCTTCATCAGCCGTTGATCAAGGACCCGACTTACCTCCACGATGCAGATTATGTTGTCATGGAATCCACTTACGGTGACAGAAGCCATGGGGAACGTCCGGACTATGTTGCCATCCTTTCAGAAGTGATCCAGCATACGTTTGACAGAGGCGGAAGCGTTATCATCCCGTCTTTTGCGGTCGGCCGTACACAGGAAATGCTGTACTTTATCCGGCAGATCAAGGAAGAAAACCGTGTCACAGGACATGGCAACTTCAAGGTCTATGTCGACAGCCCGCTGGCAAATGAGGCGACGACGATCTTTAATGAACATCAGTATGACTGCTTCGATGAAGAAGCGATCGCACTGGTCCAGAAGGGAATCAACCCTTTGATGTTTCCGGGACTCCGTACATCCATCACAAGCGATGACTCCAGAGCCATCAACTATGATGAGGACTGCAAGGTGATCATTTCTGCGAGCGGTATGTGTGACGCAGGACGAATCAAGCATCATCTGAAACATAACTTATGGGATTCAAGAAATACGATACTTTTTGTAGGATATCAGGCGATCGGAACGCTGGGAAGAGCACTGATCGAGGGTGCCGAGGACGTGAAGCTTTTTGGAGAGACTGTCCATGTAGGCGCAGAGATCTGCCAGATGCCGGGAATCAGCGGCCATGCCGATGTCAATGGTCTGATAGACTGGATCAAAGCTTTTGGCGATAAGCCGAAGAAAGTATTTGTAACACATGGCGATGACGAAGTGACGGAGATTTTTGCCCGCCGTCTGCATGATGAGATGGGACTGGACTCCATGGCTCCGTTCAGCGGTACGATTTACGACCTCAAGGCAAACAACTGCATCTATGAGGCACAGGGTATCCGCATCACCAAGGCTTCCGCTTCCCCGAAGGCAAGCAAGGCCGCAAGAGCATTCCAGAAACTGGTTGCCATGGGACAGCGTCTTATGTCCGTTATCCGCAAGAGCGAGGGCATTCCGAACAAAGACCTCGACCGCTTTGCGAGAGATATCCAGTCGCTGTGTGATAAATGGGACAGAGATGATATCTGATACACAGAACAATTTTATAAACATAATAAATCAGCGGAGGTGTCACTGGCACCTCCTCAATATGCAATGCAAAAAGGAGAGGCTTTTATGCCTCTCCTAATGCCTGTTTTAATGCTTTGGAAAGCTGATCCGGGCAGGAAGTCGGTCTGAAACCACAACGGATTCCTTCCAGTCTGCTGATCGCTTCCTTGGCATCCATTCCCTCGATGAGTTTGGCAACACCCTGTGTATTTCCGGAGCAGCCGCCCTGGAATTTCACGTCGTGAACCTTTCCTGCATCGTCAATATCAAATGAAATGGCGCTGGAACAGACACCAGATGTCTTGTATACCATAGTAAAATCCTCCTTTGAATTCAACATTTACGGCAGAATTCCCTGCCGGTTACTGTTCACTCCGTTCACAGTAACTTGGTCAAAATCCATTCCAAATCACCTACGGTGATGGGATTTTGCCCTGTATGTCTCGGGATTTTGCCATATTCATGGCAAAACACCTCGCGGGATACTACCTGTGAACAGTACTGACGAATTACTATTATAACAGAAAGCAAAAAAAGTTTCCATATAATCTGAAGTTTTGTTATAATAAAAAAACAGTAACGAAATGTTTACTGAAAGCAGAATAGCCAGTGATATAATAAAAAACTGCCATAGAGAATGGGCAGTTACTGGTTTGATAAAATATAAAGAAATTTTTTACAGATAAAACATACACACAGAGGAGAATAACTATTATGAGATGTATTGGTATCATCGGCGCAATGGAAGTAGAAGTAGAGAAACTGAAAGCACGTATGGAGAACGTAGAGATCACACGCAAAGCCTCCATGGAATTTTATGCAGGAACTCTTGAGGGTAAGAACGTAGTCGTAGTCCGTTCCGGGATCGGCAAGGTAAATGCGGCAGTCTGCACACAGATCCTGATCGACGATTTTGACGCAGAAGTTGTCATCAACACCGGTATCGCAGGAAGCCTGAATGCTGATATCAACATCGGAGACCTTGTGATCTCCACAGACCTTGTACATCACGACATGAACGCAGTTGCATTTGGATATCCGGTGGGACAGATCCCGCAGATGGAGACTTTTTCCTTCAAGAGTGATGAGGCTCTGCGTAAACTTGCCGTACAGGCATGCAGAGATGTGAACCCGGATATCGAAGTTTTTGAGGGACGTATCGCATCCGGGGATCAGTTCGTGGCAGATCAGGGAGTCAAGGACGAGATTGTGAAACAGTTCGATGCTTACGCAGTAGAGATGGAGGGCGCAGCGATCGCACAGGCTGCTTACCTCAACAATGTTCCGTTCCTCGTAGTCCGCGCGATCTCTGACAAAGCAGACGGAAGCGCAGAAGTAGATTACCCGACTTTTGAGGCAATGGCAGTAGAACACTGCGTCAAGATGACACTTCGCATCCTGAATCAGATCCAGGGCTGATTGTTACTGCTCACAGCAGCCGTGAACAGTAACGGTTGAAATCGCCTGATTTCTGGCTGAAAACGCACACTACAGACCTAAGTGCATAGACTATTATAGATAGTGGGAAAAACAGGAGAAACTTATGTACTACGACAGATTTTTTCCATTCTATGTAGCATATGCCAATCCCGCTCTTTATGACGGGGAACGGATACAGGAGCAGGAGTTTGCGCTGATGAAATCTTATTATCCCGAGGCAGCAGGCAGGATCCAGGAAAAAGTGGAGGAAGAATGCCAGCTTCTGGATTACGAAGGAAGCAGACTTTATGACGAGTATCCGGATAAATTTATGCTGCATCAGCTGTGCAGGCAGATCCGCACGCAGGTAGAAGGTGAAACGGCAGCCCAGGGTGTACCAGACAGCCTTATGGATGATCTCATCCAGGTCCTTCTCTGCCAGGAAATCTCCCGCAGACGATGCAGAAGACGCAGAAACTATGGTTTATATAGATAGAAAGAATTTACAGTAAAATATGAAAACATTACAGGAATTTTTGGAGGAACAGTTTGACCAGGAAATGATGCTGGCGGTCTTGAGCGGACAGCGCAAAAAAGATGCCGATGTCCCGTCCAAAGTGCGTATACGTCCTGTGGAGATCAAAGGAACTGTCTGTTATCAGGCAACTGCGACAGTCGGTCAGAAAGCCATCCACAAGAACTACACACATGAGGAAGTGACTGCCTACATTACAGACTGCCTCGAAGACGGTTTTTCCCAGCTTCAGATACAGGGACAGCGCAAAGATGCTTCCGTTCTTGTCAGCAAGAAGGGTAAACAGACCATGAAAGTAAAACAGCATCCGGCACTGGAACCGGTGAAGATCATGGCACACAACAGGGTAAAGCAGTATATCCTCAAAGAAGGAATACCAGTCCCATTTCTGGTGGATCTCGGCGTAATGAATGCGCAGGGCAAAGTCCACCAGCACTCTTATGACAAATTTAAACAGATCAACCGTTTTCTGGAATTTATCGAGGATATCCTTCCGGCACTTTCCAGAGAGCGGGAGATCACGATTCTGGATTTTGGCTGCGGTAAGTCGTATCTTACTTTTGCCATGTATTATTATCTGAGAGAACTTAAGGGTTATGATGTCAACATCATCGGTCTGGATCTCAAGACAGATGTAATTAAGAAATGCAGCGGACTCGCGCAGAAATATGGTTATGAGAAACTGCATTTCCTGCAGGGGGACATCGCAGATTATGACGGCGTTACGAAGGTGGATATGGTCGTGACACTTCATGCCTGTGACAAGGCAACCGATTATGCACTTGCCAAGGCGGTTGAGTGGGGGGCAGAGGTCATCCTTTCCGTGCCGTGCTGCCAGCATGAGCTGAACGACAAGATCCAGAACGAACTTCTCAAACCGGTTCTCAAATATGGAATCCTCAAAGAACGAATGTCCGCGCTCCTGACAGACGGAATCCGCGCGGAACTTCTTGAATCGAAGGGGTACCGTACACAGATCCTTGAGTTCATCGATATGGAGCACACGCCGAAGAATCTTCTGATCCGTGCGGTCAAGACCGGTAAGAAACAGTCCACAGACAGCCTTGCAGAGATGACAGAGGCACTTCACGCAGATCTCATACTCGAGAAACTTCTCTATCCGCAGGGCATCCAGACAGAGAAGGGAGCACAAAAACCATGAAAAATTTTCTCAAACGGTTTTTGATCCTTCTTGTTGTGTTTGTGCTTGGAGTGGCAGGAAGCTCATTTCTTATGAACAGTGAGACAACCGATGACCGTTCAGATATGAATGATTCCACCTTACCGGAGGTAATGGTGCAGTTCGGAGATACACTCACGAACCGCATGTACGGATATAAACAGCCTATGGAGACGGATTTTGTCAGGGACAGCGTAACACCTCTGGATACGACAAAGAAATTAACACTTGCAGTAAATCCATATGATGCGAAAGTCAGAAATCTTTCTTACGAGATCCGGACTTCTGATGGAAGCAAGGTCATGGAAAACCGCACGATCAAGAACCTGGAGACAGGTTCTGACGGATATTTAAGGACAGAGATCGAGATTTCTTCCGGGCTTCTGATGAATCAGGAATATTCTTTTCAGATCACGCTTTCGACGAATCATGGTGATGTCTATTACTATACAAGGGTAGTTTCCAGATCTGCAACGTATACCGAGCAGTATGCGAAATTTGCGAGTGACTTCGTACAGATGAGCCTCGATAAAGACCAGGCAGATAATCTGGCAGCTTATATGGAAACGTCAGACAGTGCTTCTTCGAGGAATTTTGCCGGGCTGAATATCAATTCACCGCTTGCTGATATCATCTGGGGAAATCTGAATCCGCAGTTATCCAAGGCGGGAATTCCGATCATCAAGGATATCAATGAAACAACAGCCAGTATTTCTGTTGAATATGAGATCACGGCACCGGATGAAAATGGAAACGCCGAATATTATCTTGTAACAGATTTTTACAGAATGCGATATGATGAGACAAGAATCCGCCTTCTGGATTTTGAGCGTTCTGCAACGCAGGTTTTTGCCCCGTCGCGTTCTGTGATCAGTAACAGTGGGCTTATTCTGGGAGTTCGGAGCAAAAATGTGGATTACATGACGAACGAAGAGGGAAGTGTGACTGCATTTACGCAGAATGGAGATCTGTGGAGCTACGCACCGGATACCGGTAAGTTTGTGGAGATTTTTACCTTCCGCAAGAATGAAAACAGTGATTTTCGTGACGCGCGGGTAGAGCATGATATCACGATTCTGGATGTCGCGGACAACGGTGATGTTGATTTCATGGTTTATGGATATATGAACCGCGGAGCGCATGAGGGCTACAGCGGTGTCGGAATTTACCACTACAACAACGACAAGAGTGTGATTGAAGAGCAGGTATTTATTCCGTGTACGGAGTCTTATGAATTCCTGAAAGAAGATCTTGGAACATTATCTTATGTAAACCAGAATGACCAGTTATTCCTTCTGATTTCGGGAAATCTCTATAGCATTAACATTAATGAAAATACCTATGAAGTTCTGGGTGATCACATTGACAGTGATGACTTCGGAGTTTCTGCAACAAATGCACATGCAGCATGGAAGATTAAGAGCGGGGATCAGGCAGGTCAGATCGAAATGATTGATTTTGATACCATGGAAACCCGGATGATCGCTCCGGAGACAGCACAGAAACTGGTTCTTCTTGGTTTTATGAATGAGGATATCATTTATGGAATCGTTCTGGATGGAGATACACTGCCGAATGCGAACGGCTACGATATAGATGGAATTTCGACTTTCCGTATCGAAGGCTTTGACGGCACGGTAAAGAAGGAGTATCACCAGGATGGACTGTATGTGGCAGGTGTGACGGTTGGATCGACGCTGATGGAATTTAATCTTTTGCAGAAAAACGGCGATATTTACAAAGCTGTCAAAAAAGACAATATCATGAACAACAACACGACTTCAACGGATCTGACAAGTGCGGAGCAGACAAGCTCAACCCGCCAGGGTGTGATCGTCCGGCTTACGTTTGATGATTCACCGTCAGCAGAGGAGCCGCTGGTTCTTTATGCGAAGGTGAGCAGCGTCGGTGAGAAGACTGTAGATATCCAGGTGGACAAGAGTTCCACAGAGGAAGTTTATTATGTATATGCCAGAGGCGGTCTGGACAGTGTCTGGACAGATCCGGCAAAAGCAGTCCAGCGTGCTGACAAACAGACAGGAGTTGTTTTGAACCGTGCACAGCAGTATGTATGGGAGCGTGGAAATATGAAGACACAGCTTACCCTGAATACTACGGACATTCCGGAAATCATCCGGACAGCTTCTCTGGATGTTCAGAATCTTCAGAATGGTCTGGGTGACAGTGCAAAGGTTGTCAATCTCAGTGGATGCTCTCTGGAAAATGTGCTTTACGAGGTCAGTGCACAGCGTGCCGTGATCGCCAAGACCGGTGCAGATTCCAGTGTTGTGATCGTTGGATATGATCAGTACAATACCTATTTGCTCGATCCGTCTACAGGAGAAGTGAAGCCATATGGAATGAATGACAGTACAGCACTGTTCCAGAGTGCAGGAAATGTGTTTATCACGTATCTTGATCAGAAATAAATGGAAACAAGTTGTTAAAAAACACCACAAAATGACAGGGGGACAACACATATGTTAAGTAACAGTATTGCAAAACTTGTACAGTATGGAATTGAGTCAGGACTTACACCAGAATGTGAGCGCAGTTACACGATCAACCTTCTTCTTGATGTTTTTCATGAGGATGAATTCGTGGAACCGGAAGAAAAAGCTGCTGATGTAGATTTGGAAGAAACTTTGAACGAGCTTCTGGATGAGGCGGTCAAAAGAGGTCTGATCGAGGACAGTGTTGTCTACCGTGATCTTTTTGATACAAGACTTATGAACTGCCTGATGCCGCGTCCGGCACAGGTTCAGAAGGAGTTCTGGGACAGATATGAGAAGAACCCGCAGGAAGCAACGGATTATTTCTACAAACTGAGCCAGGACAGCAACTATATCCGCCGCTATCGTGTTAAGAAAGACCAGAAATGGAAAGTTAAGAGCCCATACGGAGATATCGACATCACCATCAACCTTTCCAAGCCGGAGAAGGATCCTAAGGCGATCGCTGCAGCAAAGAATGCCAAGGCAAGCAGTTATCCGAAATGCCTTCTGTGCCCGGAAAATGAGGGATATGCAGGCCGTGTAAACCATCCGGCAAGACAGAACCACAGGATCATTCCGATAACGATCAACGATACACCGTGGGGATTCCAGTATTCTCCATATGTATATTACAATGAGCACTGCATCGTGTTCAACAGCCAGCATACACCGATGAAGATCGAGAGAAATGCGTTTATCAAGCTGTTTGATTTTGTGAAACTTTTCCCGCATTATTTCCTTGGTTCCAATGCAGACCTTCCGATCGTTGGCGGTTCTATCCTGAGCCATGACCATTTCCAGGGTGGACATTACACTTTCGCCATGGCAAAAGCTCCGATCGAGAAACATGTGACCATTCCGGGATTTGAGGATGTGGAAGCTGGAATCGTGAAATGGCCGTTATCTGTACTTCGTATCCGTCACAAAGATTCTGACCGTCTGGTGGATCTTGCGACTCATGTGCTGGAAGTATGGAGAGGATACACCGATGAAGCGGCATTTGTTTTTGCAGAGACAGATGGAGAGCCGCATAATACGATCACTCCGATCGCGCGTAAAGTCGGCGATATGTATGAACTTGACCTGACACTGAGAAACAATATCACAACAGAGGAGCATCCTCTTGGTGTTTATCATCCGCATGCTCAGTATCATCACATCAAGAAAGAAAACATTGGTCTGATCGAGGTTATGGGGCTTGCAGTTCTTCCGGCGAGACTGAAAGAAGAGCTGGAACTTCTCGAGGAATACATTCTCGAAGGCAAGGATATCGCTTCCAACGAAAAAATCGAGAAACACGCTGCCTGGGCAGCAGAATTCCTGCCGAAATATGACAACATCAACAAGGACAACGTTCATGAGATCCTTCAGAAAGAAGTTGGGATCGTCTTCACCCATGTTCTCGAAGATGCCGGCGTCTACAAATGCACACCGGAAGGCAGAGAGGCATTTATGAGATTTATCGAAACTTTATAAGAACACTAGTATAACAGTTTCCACGAGAGGGACTTCGGCTGTGACAGGCTGAGGTCCCTTTTGTTTATATTCTTTTAACAAAAAAATTTTACAGATAAGCGGGAATGATATGGTACAATAGCGCTAATATAAATAAATGGCACAGGGTAAACTTATAATAACGGAAACAGGGCGAAGCAGTAACAGAAATCATGAGGAGAGGTGACTTTATGAAAGATGATCTGAACAAACCAGAAGATAAGAAGCAGAAACAGCCAAAGTTTGAGAAGAAATTCACAGACCAGCGTACGCAGGCGACACCGCCGGTGGATAACTCTGGTGAGGAGGAGATCCCGGAGTGGAAAAGTTCGATCCGCAGGGAGCCGGTGCAGGAGGAGCAGCCGGAACGTAAGATGCCGGTTATCAATAAAAAGTATATGATAGCGGCGGCAGCGGTCGTTGTGCTGGGAGCGGCGGCGTTTGGCGTGGCACCGCGGCTCATGAAAGATCCGGAGACGAAGAAACAGATCGAGGAAGCGAAGAAGCAGGCTGCGCAGGAAGAAACTGCGAGCGCAGATGAGAGTCAGGAAAGCACAGAGCAGGGGGAAGAATTACAGGCAGATGAGGCAGCCCTGAAATCGGATACATCAAATGTAACAGAAACAACAGATGAAACAGATATATCAGGCACCGGGCAGCAGGACAGCAAGGCTGATGGTAAGGAAAAAATCGCCACACCTCCAATCACAGGTCTCGCACATGCTGAGAGCTATGAATCTTTATATGAGATCCTGCACAAATGGCAGAGCGACAGTAACAACTGGAACGCAGCAGATGGTGCACGAGGAATTGAATTGTATTCATCTGATGCAGAGACAGATATGGTAAGCGAAAGCACCGCAGATGCTGTTGCCACGGAAGACTCCTCCGCGGCAATGTATCCGTCTGATATTGACTCCGGTTTTACCTATGATGAATCGCAGGAATCCACCGACCATTCAACAACCAATACACAGGAAGAAAACGTTGACGAGGCAGACATTGTCAAGACAGACGGGACCTACATCTATGCGATGAACAGCAGGGGTGATATCCGTATCGTAGATGCCGCTTCCATGAAACTGGTCAGCGAGATCTCCGGCGACCGTAATGCCGATTATATGGAAATGTATTTAAACGGCGACAGCCTCCAGGTGATCCGCCAGCAGGAGACATATATTACTTATAAAGGAGATATCAACCTTTCTTCATCTGACAGCGGCGACCAGGAAACCAACGCACAGAATAACAGCGACAGTAAAGCTAATAAGAACACCGATAAAGACAGCGAAACAGATAACACCGACACCAACACCGTCCGCGCCAGCTACAGCGTTCCGGTGACAACGGTCTCCATCGACACCTATGACATTTCCGACCGTGAGAATCCGAAACAGACAGGAACCTGCCAGCAGGACGGCACATACCTTTCTTCCAGAAGAAATGGCGGGAATCTTTATCTCTTTACTTCCTACTCCCCGGACACCACAGACGGGGTCGATGCAAAAGTAAAATACATTCCGAGGATTGATGACGAGTACATCGCATACGACCACATCTACCTGCCGGTAGCCGAAGAAACAACAGACTACACCTATGACGGCAAAAACTATCTGGTAGCATCCTCCGTCTCCGATGAGAACCCGGATCAGATCACAGACAGCATGGCAGTTGTCAGCGGCGCAGAGACTTTTTACGTAAGCGAATCCAACATCTATTCTGCTGTTTCCGACTGGACCGCATCCGACACGAAACCGCGCACGGAGATCGTCCGCATCGGTTATGAGGATGGCTTTTTTACAGAAGGAAGCACCGGTTCCGTATCCGGAGAACTCAACAATAGTTTTTCCATGGATGAATATAACGGAAACCTCCGCCTGGTTACAACAACCGCAGGCTGGAACAAAGATTACAGCGAATATACCAGAACCAACGGACTTTATATCCTTGATGCAGACATGAAAACCATTGGCAAGATCGAGAACCTTGCCGATAACGAAGAGATCAAGTCTGCCCGTTTCATGGGAGATACCGGATACTTTGTCACCTACAGAAACACAGACCCGCTGTTTTCAGCAGATCTTTCTGACCCGACGAAACCGAAGATCATCGGCGAACTCAAGATCACCGGCTTCTCCGAATACCTCCATTTCTACGGAGAAAACAAGCTGCTCGGTATCGGCTGGGAGACAGATCCCGACACAGGCAGCATCGAAGGGCTGAAATGCTCCATGTTTGACATCACAGATCCTTCCGATGTCAAAGAGATTGACCGCATTGTTCTCAAGAATGTATCCATCTGCGATGCGCTTTCCAATTACCGCGCGATCCTGGCATCCCCGGATAAAAACCTCTTCGGTTTTGCCTACGGACTGTATAAGAACAGCGGCACAGGAGACTACTACCACACAGAAGAACAGTATTACTACGGACTTCTTTCCTACAGCGAAGAAGACGGTTTTGTTCCGGGAGCATACCTGAACATCACACAGAGCGGTCTGTTTGACGATGCACTCACCAATACGGAATACCGCACCATGAGAGGCATTTATATTTCAGATACGTTTTATCTTGTTACAGAAAACGGCATCAGTTCCTACGATATGACAGACGGATATAAACTTACAGATACTCTTCTCTGGGAATCATAAGAAATCCCGTAATCTCTCATATTTACTCCTTGCAGGAATCAGACGAATAGTCTATACTAGAAATCAATTGGATGAGAAATGAAAGACAGAGAGGAAACAGATTATGAAGCTTACAACTGTAAGAGAAATTTACAAAAACAGAGAACAATATATGAACCAGGAAGTGACAGTAGGAGGCTGGGTCCGCAGCGTCCGTGGTTCCAAAGCATTTGGATTCATCGTCCTTCATGACGGAACCTATTTCGAGACACTTCAGATCGTATATCACGACACCATGGAGAACTTTGCTGAGATCAGCAAATTAAACGTAGGTGCTGCCATCATCGTCAAAGGAACCCTCGTTCCGACACCGGAAGCAAAGCAGCCGTTTGAGATCCAGGCAGAGGAAGTACAGGTAGAAGGCGCATCCGCACCGGACTACCCGCTTCAGAAGAAACGCCATACTCTTGAATACTTAAGAACCATGACACACTTAAGACCGAGAACAAACACTTTCCAGGCAGTATTCCGTGTACGTTCCCTGTGCGCTTATGCAATCCACAAATTCTTCCAGGAGAGAGGATTTGTTTACGTTCATACACCACTGATCACAGGAAGCGACTGTGAGGGTGCAGGAGAGATGTTCCAGGTAACCACACTGGATATGAAGAACCCGCCGCTGAACGAGGACGGAACTGTAGACTACAGCAAGGACTTCTTTGGCAAGGAGACAAACCTCACTGTAAGCGGACAGCTTAACGGCGAGACTTATGCACAGGCATTCCGCAACATCTACACCTTCGGACCGACCTTCCGTGCAGAGAACTCCAACACCACACGTCATGCTGCTGAGTTCTGGATGATCGAGCCAGAGTGTGCATTTGCAGACCTCAACGACAACATGGATCTCGCAGAAGCAATGCTCAAATACGTGATCCGTTATGTACTTGAGAACGCTCCGGAAGAAATGAACTTCTTCAATTCCTTCATCGACAAGGGACTTCTGGATCGTCTGAACCACGTAGTAAATTCCGAATTCGGTCATGTAACCTACACAGAAGCAATTGAGCTTCTTGAGAAAAACAACGACAAATTCGACTACAAAGTATTCTGGGGATGCGACCTTCAGACAGAGCATGAGCGCTATCTGACAGAGCAGATCTTTAAGAAACCTGTATTCGTTACAGATTATCCGAAGGAGATCAAAGCATTCTACATGAAACTGAATGACGACGGCAAGACCGTTGCAGCTATGGACTGCCTTGTTCCTGGAATCGGAGAGATCATCGGAGGAAGCCAGAGAGAGGACGACTACGAGAAACTGAAATCCCGTATGGATGAACTCGGACTCAAAGCCGAGGATTATCAGTTCTACATGGATCTCCGTAAATACGGTTCTACCCGTCATTCCGGATACGGACTTGGATTCGAACGCTGTGTAATGTATCTGACAGGAATGGGCAACATCCGTGACGTGATCCCGTTCCCGAGAACTGTAAATAACTGTGATTTATAAGGAGTAGTAATTAAATGATAAGATTTATTCATCTTGCAGATGTACACCTGGGGGCAGTGCCGGATCGAGGCTGCCCGTGGAGTCGCGAGCGGGAAGAAGAAATCTGGGAAACTTTCCGCCGGGTGATTGCGACAATACGCAAGAGCCCGGTGGATTTGCTGTTTATAGCCGGAGATCTCTTTCATCGACAGCCTCTTCTAAGCGAACTGAGAGAGATAAATGACCTTTTTGGCACGATCAGTCAGACCAGAGTCTTTCTTATGGCCGGAGACAGCGATTATATGAGGAAGGATTCTTTCTACCGGACATTCAAATGGAATCAGAATGTGTCATTTTTTGACGGAGAGAGCCATACCTGTATTGAGATTCCGGAGAAAAACGTCTATGTATATGGTCTGAGTTACGAACATAAGGAGATTCACGAAGCACTTTATGATGGCTGGAAGAAATCCGATAAAAGAGGATTTCACGTTCTGATGGCGCATGGTGGAGATACTGAGCATATCCCGATGGATTTCCGTAAACTGGCAGACGGTGGATTTGATTATATTGCACTTGGACATAAGCACCAGCAGCAGGCACCGTTCAAGGACTGGATGCTGTATTCCGGTGCGCTGGAGCCGATCGACAGGAATGACCTGGGAGAGCATGGATATATAGAAGGAACCTACGATGAAGGTAAAGTAAGGACGCGCTTCGTACCGTTTGCCAGCCGTTCTTACCAGAATCTTCTTCTGACAGTCAAAGAAGGTTCTACACAGCATACGTTGGAGGAAATGCTGCGTAACGAGATCATGAAGCGTGGCGGAAAAAATATCTACCGTATCATCATACAGGGAACCCGCTCCCCGGGAAGCCTTCTTCTCGCAGAACGCCTCAAAACAATGGGAAATATCGTGGAAGTTCTGGACGAGTCCCGTCCGGCATATGATCTTGAGAAACTGCACGAACAATATAAGGGAACCCTGATCGGGGACTATATCGAACAGTTTGCAGATAGCGGCAGCAGACCTGTCGTAGAGGACAAGGCACTTTATCACGGCCTGCAGTCCCTTTTGAATGCTTCTGTGCTTGTAAACGGGCGTGTTATGCAGGACGCAGAACAGAAGGATCTCGGACGCATTTTACAGATGCTCAAGATGTCCCGCAAGGGTTATCAGGTGCAGGTAGAACGCCGGAAGAAAGAGAATCTTGCTGAGAAACAGAAGATCCGTACCTCTATTGACCATATGAACAGGGAACTTCATGAACTGGAGGAAGAGAGAATTGAAATGCGCGCGCAGGAGGATTCTTTACGCAGACTGGATGGAGGTCACGGAGAGGGATTTTCGGAAGAACGTATTCAACAGCTGGAACGCAGAAATCAGATACAGGCAGCCGGAATCTGTGTAACATTGATTCTGTTTCTGGCAGGTGCACTCATTCTTGGCGTACATTTCAAAGAAACGATGCTGGCACTGGTAGCAGCCGCAGCCGGAATCTGCCTCGTGCTGCTGGAAGGCTTTTTCAATATGAAAACCATCCGTGAGCTTGAGAAGCGTCGGAGAGTCAAGAAGCGTTTCCTTGCGCGTCAGGACCGCTTACAGTCCGGCAAAGATGATCTCGATGAAGCAATCAAAGAAAAGGAGGTCAGCCTGTCAAACCTGATGGAAGAGTACCAGGAAGTCGAAGACTATACATACCTTCCGATCGCAGAGGAGATAGAGATCGATTCCCTTAATCTGGCAATGTCCACGATCCAGAAGCTTGCAGGAGATCAGAACTAATATACTTATAAATTCAAATACCCCGCAGAGAAGATGCAAGAAACATCCTCCCCGCGGGGTATTTATTATGGAAGAAAAAATGTAATCAGATATTATTTCTCGTCATACTGAGCCATATAATTGGACACGCAGCGCTTGATCCTGTCTGCCGGGTTCAGCAGGTGGCTGACAGACATATCATGGTTCAGAGTGTCGATGATCAGGGCGATATACTTACTCATATCACAGCTGATGTAGTATGGCTTCGCAAGAAGTTCCGGAGTCTGATAGATCAGGTTGGTGGTCAGAAGCTTATCAAAGATTCCGTTTCTTGCAGCATCGTCAAACTTCTCAAGTCCGTCTGTAAAGAAGCCGAAGGTTGTGCAGATATAGATCCTGCCTGCACCACGTTTCTTGAGGAGAGATGCGATCTCAAGGATACTGTATCCGGAGGAGATCATATCGTCGATCAGGATAACGTCCTTGCCCTCGAGCTTCGGTCCAAGAAACTCGTAAGCTGCGATCGGATGACGGCCGTTTACCTTGCGTGTGTAGTCCAGTCTGCGGTAGTACATACCCATGTCAACACCGAGGACGTTGGCAAGGTAGATCGCTCTTCTCATACTTCCTTCATCCGGGCTGATGATCATGAAATGGTCATTGTCGATACGAAGTCCCTCTTCGTTCTTAAGAAGAGCCTTAATGAACTGATAAGCCGGCTGGATGGTCTCAAAACCATGAAGCGGAGTAGCATTCTGTACACGCGCATCATGTGCGTCAAAAGTGATGATGTTCTCTACGCCCATTCCGGTCAGTTCCTGGAGTGCAGATGCACAGTCCAGAGATTCACGGCCAGTACGTTTGCTCTGGCGGCTCTCATAAAGGTACGGCATGATGACATTGACACGGCGTGCTTTGCCGCCGATCGCTGCAATCACACGTTTCAGATCCTGAAAATGGTCGTCCGGAGACATCAGGTTGGTGAATCCGCTGATACGGTAAGTCAGGCTGTAGTTGGTTACATCTACCATAAGATAGATATCATCACCACGGACAGATTCATTGACCTCACCCTTACCTTCACCGGAGCCAAAACGAGGAGTTTTGACATCGACAATGTAAGAATCGCGCTGATATCCTTCAAATGCGAAGGACTGCATTTCTGCGTGGTCTCTTTCGTTTCTCCATTTAACAAGCCATTCATTGACCTTTTCGCCAAGGGGACGACAGCTTTCCAGAGGGATGAGTCCCAGTCTTCCTACTGGAAGTGTAGTCAGTTCCTTGTTGTTTAACTGTGCCATCTTTATTTTCCTCCTAAAAATATTTTCTGTATTCGGATGTCTTTGCCGATCAGTTTCAACATCTGATAGTTGCTCGCGATCCGGGAAAAAGTTCTCTCGGAATACGTGGCTGAGAAATCCTCAAGCGTCAGATTCGTTGAAATGACCGTGGATTTACGCCGGGCAATACGCTCGTTGATGCACAAAAATAACTGCGAGGACACAAAGCTGTTGGTCAGCTCCGTACCCAGATCATCAATGATCAGTAGATCACAGTCCAGGATAAAATTTTCGCCGGGGTCGGTTTCGGATTTTCTGGAAAAAGCTGTCTGAGCCATGCTGTCAAACAGATCAAACGCAGAAAAATACAAAACACAGTGAGAACTCTCCAGAAGTGCATTGGCGATACAGTGGGAAAGAAAAGTCTTGCCTACACCGGTGCTGCCATAGAAAAACAGATTCTGGAAGCGGGAGTCAAAATCCTGCACAAAGTTCCAGGCGGTATCGTAAGCCCGCTGTGCTGTCTGGCGGGCAGTTAATCCTGTTGCTTCATTTTTTATTGTATCAGAATACCAGTCAAAAGAAAAGTGCTCAAAATTTTCTTTTTTGAGAATCTCTGTAAGATTTGACTGTGTATAAAGAAGCTCGATCTCTGCTTTTTTGAAACAGGCGCATTTGCGGTGGCCGTCAGTATATCCTGTATCCTGACATTCATGGCAGAAATAATGCGGTTTCAGGTAATCCGCAGGAAACCCGTTTGCCTTGAGAAGAGAGATCCGCTCATTGGCAAGCGCAGCAACCTCCTCGCGCAGTTCCTCGATGGAAGCCGGCTGTCCGAGAAGCAATGCACGGGCCTTACGGGCACTCAAAGATGCGACTTCCTGGTCGATTTCCAGGAGTCTGGGAACTCGTGTATACGCTTCTTTGCGCCGCTCCTCGAGGGCACGCTGGACTTCTGACTGACGGCGGCTATATTCTCTCATGATGGTATCATATTGAAAATTCTGTAAAGCCACGCTTTCCTCCTTATGTGTAAAACCAGAAAGCTTACTGATTCAGCAGATGCTTCTCATATTCGCTGAAATCATATTCTCTCTGTTCGAAATTGTTAAAACGGTTATTGGAAGCAGGTGCGGCCGGTTTCCTGGAGGCAGCCTTCTTGCTCTGGCGGCGTTTCTGGTGCTCATCATCCAGAGAACGGATGTCGTCGAGAGTTTTGACTTCTTTCTTCTTCCAGCCCTCGAGGATCTTGTCCGTGTACTGGAAACTTGCCTGTCCGGTCTGGAGAACGGTACGGTTACATGCCTCCTGGATGATCTCCATGGAAAAACAATACGTCTTGAGCCAGGTATCCATAAGCGTGATCTCTGTCTCAACCGGGTTACGGTTTGTGATCCCCAGCGCCTTGAGAATCGTAAAATATTCCTTATTATAACGTGAATTGGAACGCTTCGCCTGCTCGACAGTAGTGATGCCTTCCTCAGCCCAGGCAATGGCAACCTTCTCAATGTAACGGATGCTCTTGTGATTGTGGCTGACGCAGTATTCAAGAAGATACTCGATCAAATCCGCGCTTAAGCCAAGCCCGTCATAAAAGAAGAGCAGCTTCTGGCTCTCCGTAGGGGAGAGCGTCTTGCCGAGGTACTGTTCTGCGATATAAAGGATCTGGATGATCTCCTCATTCTGCTTCAGCTCGCGGATACGCTCAGGGGTCAGTTCCTGCTTCTTGTCAGAAGAAGCTTTGCCAGTGGGAACAGAAGGTTCCACAGCGGCGGAAGGAGCTGATGCAGCCTGAATGGCCGGCTGTTCTACGGTGGAAACGGTCTCCACAGAAGCAGAGACAGAAGACGCATTCTCCGTATGTTTATCCGGAGAGAGCAGTGCAATCCCGCAGAGTTTATCACTGTCTGTGAAATCAAGGACAAGGAGCTCCTGCTTTGCCCAGTATTTCAGCGCACGGAGGATGTCCCTCTCTGTGCACAGCAGACGGTCTGCCATCTGCTCCAGACTGAAAGAAACCGGAGCATTGGAGAGTGAACGCAAAAGATAGATATACACTTTGACGAATTCCCCGTTTGCCTCCGGCATATAATTGTCGATAAATGTGTTCGATAAGATCGTGACCTCCGTCATGGAGGAGTTTTGTAAGGTGATCATTGCCATGAAATATCGCTCACTTTCCAAGAAAAAATTCCGGTTAAATGCCGCCGAAACAGCGGCAGTCTGGAACAATTGGATTATAGCACAACCTTTTTCAAAAGAGAATAGGGTATTTTTCGGTAAAAGATTTCCACACTAAAATGTGGATAATGTGGATAATGTGGAAAGTGAAATCGGGATAAAATTATCTGCAACCATGATAAATGTCGATAAAACGTGCAAATCAGCGCATTTTTGCAGGTTTCCACATACACTTATGTAAACACTCCAGGGCAATAAAAATCCACATGCTATACACCGTCCAAAATGTGTATAAGCATGTGGATAATGTGGATAACTTACTTGCCGAGGAGCTGTTCTCCAATATTTACAACGTCTCCGGCCCCCATAGTTATCAACAGGTCACCCTGTGTACAATTTTCAAGCAAAAAGTTCTCGATTTCGTCGAAAGTCGGGAAATATTCGCACGGAGTACCGATCTCAGAGATCAGTTCCTGCAGGTTTGCGGAGGAAATTCCGAGGTTATCAGTCTCTCTGGCTGCATAAATATCAGCAAGAACGACATGATCTGCCAGGGAAAGAGCCTTGGCAAATTCCGGAAGCAGAGCCTTGGTACGTGTATAAGTATGCGGCTGGAAAACACACCAGATCTTTTTGTGTGGATAATTCTTTGCTGCATGGAGAGTTGCCTCGATCTCTGTCGGATGATGTGCATAATCATCGATGATCGTAACGCCGCCGATTTGTCCCTTGTACTGGAAACGGCGGTCTGTTCCTGTGAAGTCCTTAAGTCCCTCAAAGATCACTTCGTTGGAAAGTTCCAGAAGCTGTCCGCAGGCGATGGATGCCAGCGCATTGGAAACATTGTGGATTCCCGGAACGCGGAGAGTGCAGGTTCCGATCGGCTCACCGTTATGGAGTACGCGGAAAGTGGCATGTCCGAATTCATCGTATGTGATATTGTCGGCTGTGTAGTCGGCTTCTTTCTCAAGACTGTAGGTGATGACTTTGCATGGAAGATCCTTCGCGATCTCCTCGTATTTCGGAGTATCTGCGTTGATGATGAGTGCACCGTCTGCCGGAAGAAGTTCTGCAAACTTACGGAAAGAATGACGGATGTCATCGATATCCTTGAAGAAATCCAGATGATCCGCATCCATGTTCAGGATGATGCTGATCTTCGGGAAAAAGCTCAGGAAGCTGTTGGTGTACTCGCAGGCTTCGGTGAGGAAAGTCTCTGACTGACCGACACGGATATTTCCGCCGATCGCCGGAAGGATACCGCCGACACTGATGGTCGGGTCGCATTCACCTTTGAGCAGAATGTGGGAGATCATGGAAGTTGTGGTAGTCTTGCCATGAGTTCCAGATACTGCGATCGGGGTGTCGTAATTGCGCATGATCTGTCCGAGAAGCTGCGCTCTGGTGAGCATCGGGATGCCTTTCTCCTTTGCACAGGCGAATTCCGGGTTGTCCGGATGGATGGCTGCTGTGTAAACAACAACGTCAACAGAGTCCTTGATGTTGGAAGCACGCTGTCCGTAGTAGAGGGTAGCCCCTTTTTCCTCGAGAAGAGTGGTCAGCGGGCTTTTCTTCGCGTCAGAGCCGGAGATGGTGAATCCCTCTTCCAGAAGGACCTCAGCCAGTCCGCTCATGCTGATTCCGCCAATACCAATGAAATGGATGGCGATCGGTTTATGAAAGTCTATCTGATACATAATGATAATCTCCTTAATTTATTAACTGTGAAAATACGAAACAGTTACGCTAATATTATACCCCTTGAGGGTGGAAATGAAAAGTCTAAGTTTGATGGATGAAAAAATATACAATAAAATGTCGAAAAATTGTGCAAAACTCACATAAAAAGTAATGTGATGTTTTTTTGTAACACAAAAAACGTGTGCAATAAATATAAAAAACACAAAGTTTGCACAAAAAAATTGTAAATAATGTTCACTAATCTTGATGAGTATGGTATAATTAAAAAATCAAACAAAACAAGAGGTGAGTGCATGATTAAGAAAGAGATGATCGCCATGCTGCTGGCTGGCGGTCAGGGCAGCAGACTTGGAGTATTGACAGCTAAGGTAGCGAAACCAGCGGTCGCCTTTGGGGGAAAATATCGTATCATTGATTTTCCGCTGAGTAACTGTATTAATTCAGGCATTGACACAGTGGGCGTTTTGACGCAGTATCAGCCATTGCGTCTGAATACACATATCGGAATCGGAATCCCGTGGGATCTGGACAGGAATGAGGGTGGTGTGACCGTATTGCCTCCATATGAGAGGAGCGACAACAGCGAATGGTATACCGGAACAGCAAATGCGATTTTCCAGAATCTCGATTACATGGAGCAGTATAATCCGGATTATGTGCTGATTCTTTCCGGCGACCACATCTACAAGATGGACTATGAGATCATGCTAAATTTCCACAAGGCAAACAAAGCGGATATCACAATTGCATGTATGCCTGTCCCTATGGAGGAAGCAAGCCGTTTCGGCATCATGGTGACTGACGAGACAGGACGTGTGAAGGAATTCGAGGAGAAACCGGAGAAGCCGAGCAGCAATCTGGCTTCTATGGGAATTTACATATTTAGCTGGCCTGTGCTGAAGGAGGCTCTGATCGCACTTAAGGCACAGAGCAACTGTGACTTTGGCAAGCATATCCTTCCTTATTGTAAGGACAAGGGGCAGAGACTTTTTGCCTACGAATACAGTGGATACTGGAAGGATGTTGGAACTCTGGGATCTTATTGGGAAGCCAATATGGAACTGATCGACATTGTTCCGGAGTTCAATCTTTATGAAGAATACTGGCGGATCTATACCAAGGGAGATATTATCCCGCCTCAGTATATCGCAGCGGATGCAGTGACAGACTGCTGTCTGATCGGCGAGGGCACGGAGATCTACGGAGAGGTCTATCATTCCGTCATCGGACCGAATGTCGTGATCGGCAAGGGAACGGTTGTGAAGGATTCCATCATTATGAGGAACACTATAATAGGAGAGAACTCCGTTCTGGACAAGGCGATTATAGCAGAGGATGTCACCGTTGGCGATAACGTTATCATTGGATGCGGAGAAGAGGCGAAGAACGTCCTCAAGCCTGCAGTTTATGCGTTCGGACTTGCTACGATCGGAGAGCAGAGCGTCATACCGGACAATGTTAAGATAGGAAGAAACACTGCAATTTCAGGAATTACTGCAGCGGAGGATTATCCGAACGGAATTCTTGAGAGTGGACAGGTGATCAAAGCAAAGGATGGTGAGCAGTCATGAAGGCAATCGGGATTATCCTTGCAGGCGGCAACAACAGCCGTATGCGGGAATTGTCGGACAAGAGAGCAATCGCAGCAATGCCGGTAGCCGGAAGTTACCGCAGTATAGATTTCGCACTGAGCAATATGGCAAATTCACACGTACAGAAAGTTGCCGTACTGACCCAGTACAACGCAAGATCCCTCAACGAACACTTAAGTTCCTCCAAATGGTGGGACTTCGGCCGTAAGCAGGGAGGACTTTTTGTATTTACCCCTACGATCACCAAGGACAACAGCCTGTGGTATCAGGGAACAGCAGATGCCATTTACCAGAACATTGATTTCCTCAAGAAAAGCCATGAGCCGTATGTTGTGATCGCATCCGGCGACTGCATCTACAAGATGGATTACAACAAGGTTCTGGATTTCCATATTTCGAAACGTGCAGACATCACTGTTGTATGTACGACATGTAAGGACCAGAGTGAAGTAGAGCGTTTTGGCGTTGTCCGCATGAATGATGACTGCAGGATCGAAGAATTCGAAGAGAAACCGATCGTATCCAATTACAATACGATCTCTACCGGTATTTATGTCATCAGGCGCCGCCAGCTGATTGAGCTTCTGGAGCGCGCTGCCCAGGAAGGCAGACATGATTTTGTAAACGATATCCTTATCCGTTACAAAAACCTCAAACGAATTTACGGCTATAAGATAGATACATACTGGAGCAATATTTCCACTGCGGAAGCATATTATCGGACCAATATGGCATTCCTGCAGCCGGAGATCCGGAACTATTTCTTCAAACAGGAACCGGCAATCAAGACCAGGATCGACGACCTTCCACCGGCGAAGTACAATCCGGGAGCAGTCGTAAAGAACAGTCTTGTTGCAAGCGGATGCATCATCAATGGTACAGTTGAGAATTCTGTGCTGTTCAAGAATGTTTACGTAGGCAACAACTGTGTGATCAGGAATTCCGTGATCCTCAATGATGTTTATCTGGGCGATAATGTCCGGATCGAGAACAGCATCGTTGAGAGCCGAGATACGATCAGGGCAGATTCCTGTTACACCGGTGAGGACGGCAAGGTTCGTATCATTGTAGAAAAGAATGAAAGGTACGCATTATAATCAGGTCGCTGGTAATGGTGGCAGATAAATACAGAATCAAACTGTGCGTATGAAAAATGAAAGGGGCAGCAAACAAATGAATATTACAGATGTACGTGTGAGAAAGATTGCAAAAGAAGGAAAGATGAAAGCGGTCGTTTCGATCACAATAGATGATGAATTTGTAGTACATGATATCAAGGTGATCGAGGGAGAAAAGGGATTGTTCATCGCAATGCCGAGCCGCAAGGCAAGTGACGGAGAATACCGTGATATCGCACATCCGATCAATTCGCAGACAAGAGACCATATCCAGTCTCTGATCCTGGAGAAATATCAGGAACTTCTGAATACGGAAGACGGAGAGGAACTGGAGGAAGCTGCGGCGGAATAACAGATGCCAGTTGCACCAGCCTGTTGGGAGAGATCCCGGCGGGCTGTTTTTTTGTGCAGAATTGATGACAGATCTGCCTGGGGTGGTGCTGCGGAGAAAGTGGCGGACTGGTTTTACGGTGTAATTTTTTTGTAACAGATATAGTGGATATGCGGTAAAATCGGGGATTTTTATTTGAAATGTTACATGAATGTTACAAAAATTAAATAAAAGTGTTGATTTTATGAAAAAATGTGTTATACTAAGGATACAAAAAAGTTATGAGGTGTTTATATGAAAAGTAAGAAAGTTCTTTCACTGCTGATAACATGTGCAATGACTGCTTCTATGGGAACAACCGTATTCGCTTCTACAGAAGATCAGATAGCCGCAGCACAGGCTCAGAAGCAGGAAGCGCAGGCAGGACTTGACCAGGCACAGGCAAACATCAGTGGCCTGGAGAGCAAGAAACAGGAACTCGAATCCTACCTGTCAGAACTGAATTCACAATATAATGAACTGACAGAGAGCATTTCCCAGTTAAGCACACAGGCCGCTGAGAAAGAGGACGAGTTAAACAAAGTTAAGGTTGCACTCGCCAGTGCGAAGAAGGCAGCCATCAAGCAGAAGGAAGCAATGTCCGACCGTATCCAGTACATATATGAGCACGGCGGCACAACCATGTTTGAGGCACTGATCTCAGCAGGAAGTCTTTCCGAGCTCCTGAATCAGGCAAACAACATTTCCGAGCTGTCCAAATACGACAGAAACATGCTTGAGAAATACGAGGCAACACAGCAGAATATCGCCGATCAGCAGCAGAAGATCGAGGAGGAATCCGCTTCCATCAATACTATGCTCGCAGAGAAAGGCTCCAAGCAGCAGGAGGTTCAGAACCTTGTTGCTACAACAAGCGATAACATCAGCTCCTATGTAAATCAGATCAGCGCAAGTCAGGAAGAAGCGAATGCTCTGATGGCAGAGGTCAACAACGCAGACAATGATATCGCAGTCCTGATGGAGCAGGCTGAGCAGGAGCGTGCAGCTGAGGAAGCAGCGGCTCAGGCAGCAGCCGAGGCAGCGGCAGCAGAAGCTGCAAATGAGGAGGATTCTTACAGTGAGGATTCTTCTGATTCCAGCGAGGATGCATCCAGTGACGAGGATTACTCTGAGGACGAGTCCTATGATGAGAGTGATGATTCCTACACAGAGGATAGTTCTTCTGACAGCTCCGATGATTATTCTGAGGATGATAATGCAGGAACTATCGATGATGACAGCCAGTATACAGATGAAACAGAGGATACTTCCAGTGATGATTCTTATACAGGTGATTCCAGCGAGGATACAAGCTCTGACAGTTCTTCTGACAGCAGCGATACATCTTCCAGCGACAGCAGTTCTTCTTCTGACTCCAGTCAGGGAACTTACCTTGGAAACTTCAAGCTGACTGCTTACTGTAACTGTGCGATCTGCTGCGGAACAGCAGGAAACGCAACAGCCAGCGGAACCATGCCGGTAGCAGGACGTACCGTAGCCATGGCAGGCGTACCGTTCGGAACCAAACTTCTCATCAACGGCAACGTTTACACCGTAGAAGACCTTGGAACTCCATACGGACACGTAGATATCTACTGCAGCAGCCACAGCGAGGCACTGAGCTTCGGACTGCAGTATGCAGATGTTTACCAGCTTAACTAAATTCAATTATTAATGAATATAATAAAAAGCCTGTACCCCAGGACCACTTGTCGGTTGGATGAGTGGTGTGGGGCGCGGGCTTTTTTGATTTACAGGTACGGTGTACCGGGGATTTCGGGGTAGCTGCCCATGCCGATGAGGAGTTCGAGGCCGACCTGGCGGGCTTCGAGGACGGCGGCTTTGACAGCACTGGCATCGCCGGAGATACCGAGGATGACCTCATTGGAGTGGCTGGTGCCGATGCTTGGGGTCATGTAGCAGGCGATGTTGACGGCGGAAGCTTTCATTGCGGTGTCAGCCATGACGAGGCCGATTGCAGCAGGGGATCCTGCCATGAAGCCGAAAGCCTGTCCCGGTACAGCGTGGAAAGCTTTTTGCAGGGCTGCGCCTGCGCTGGCGGAAAATGTAAATTCAAGATGTCCAGAGTCGCTGATGTACAGCTCTCCGGCATTTTTTTTCGTGAGTTCAAGTGCGAGTTCGATCGCGTGGCGTACATCGGAAACATCGTTACCGCCGATCACGATGTAGTTGCCGTGGCCGCCCCAGCCCTTGGTGTCTCTTGGAAATTCGATGGAGAGGACTTCGGTGTTGGTGGCTTTGACTGCGTCGTCTATTGCGGTGATCTGACCGGCGGCTCCGGTCCGGGAGCTGAAGAGACCGAGGGTGTGGTATTTGGTGCTGATGTTCATGGTGGATAGTAAGGTGTCATCTATGCCGGAGATGACGAGGCCGATGGTGTCGAGGACGGTGGTGCCGACGAATTCGGTACGGGTGCAGTGGGTGCTGATGTTGTGTATATCTATCATAGTGGGGTCTCCTTTTGCCCGCCGCTGGCGGGCGAGTTTTGTGTGTTAGTTATAATATACGATATATTATTGAGTCTGACAAGGGCTTTGAAAAGCCTTGCGAGGGGAGGGCACTCATAGTTGCGAAGGTCGTTCTCCCCTCGCGCTCCCCTCCTGACCACGCGGAGGGCTGTTTCGCTGGGCGCGAAAAGCGCTGGCGTTTAGGATGAGGTGGTAGTTGCGTTGGAGGGCTGTTTCGCTGGCGCGAAAAGCGCTGGCGTTTAGGATGAGGTGGTAGTTGCGTTGGAGGGTTGTTTCACTGGCGCGAAAAGCGCCGGGGCTATTGACGGGGGTGGGTGGGGTGCTTATAATTAGAGATAACTAACGAAAGTTTTGTGTAACGTACATAAGAGAAATGTGCATGAGGAGGTTTGATGAGGGTTGTTTATAATTCTGGACGTGGGGAGAGGGTGGCTTCTGCGGGGATTGGGGTTGGAATGCCTTCTTCACGGAGGGAGATTGAGGAGGATATTTTGGAGGAGCTGTGCCATATGGCGCAGAGGCGACCTTGTCTTGGGGTTGGGGATGTCAGTGAGGCGTTGAAGATCTCGGAGAAGGAGCTTTCTTATTATCTTCGTCAGATGAAACGGCATGGTTATGTTGAGCTTTCGCCGGAGGGGACGAGTGTCTGCCTTACGGAGCTTGGGCGGATTACGGGGGCGGAGTGTGGGTATCGGCATGAGACTTTTGCTCAGTTTCTGCAGTTTGTCGGTGTGGGAAGTGAAAGCGCCAGGGAAGATGCCTGCCGTATGGAGCATATCGTCAGTGAGGAGACGGTCCGGCAGGTTTGCAATTTTGTGAATTATGGAGAGACTTTTGAGAGAGTTTTGCGGTATACGGATCTGAGTTATCGGTATGCACCTGGAGACTATGTTTTTTTGATGGGGATTTATTATATGGAAAAACGTATCCCCGCAGGTTCGCGCGGGAATTTCATGATTTTTCCCAGAATATCAGGCTTCATGTCGAGGAAGAAAAAAGCTGGTTTGAGCTTGAGATAGATCCGGAGCCAGACAGTGATCTGGGATGCCTCTGGTACAAAGATCAGCAAAAATGGATCCGTGCGGAACTGCATAAGGGGAAACCTGTCATTCCTTCTGATGTTTTTGAATTTTCAATTCAGAGACAGGACCCTGTCATCGAGGGAAATGCCCTGATCGCGTTTGCGAATGAGGACGAGGAACCGGTGGACTGGAACAGCAGGGAACTGGATGTTCATATATGGTGAGACAGGCTTGTTTTTTCACTGGAAAGGAATATACAAAAAAGGACAAAAACTATGAAAGATCTACTTCATCCTTCACTGCTTCAGATTAACTATCTGATGACTCTGGAAAAAATTGAAAAAAAGCGTGGCTGTGTGGGGACTGTTGCCGATATCTGTGGTGTGAGCCACGGTCCGGTAAGTCGTTTTTTTAAGGAATGTGTAAATTATGGGTATCTGACGGAACAGTATACTTTTACTGAGGCTGGCATTCGTGCGCTCAGGATGTACGAGCGCATTCTGCAGGTCACGCAGTCTTATCTGACCCGTCTGGGAGTGAGCGAAGAATCCCGGCAGGAATCGCTTCGCCAGCTGATAGAAAATGTCGATTATGAACTTCTTCTGTCTATCACCAGAAGTGATACGCAGTTAAAAAAAGACACTACGATCTCGCAGGAATCTTCTACGTCGAATTTCCTGGAAAAAGTCCTTGAAAGGGGCAATTATGAGGTGGGGATAGCGCTTCATCAGGTGAACCGTACCGGCGGCCCGCGTCTTTCCATGGCACATCAGGGGTTTGAGCATATTGCGGTGATCCGTAATAATAACCGGGGAAGCTGGCTCGAGCTTACGATCTGTCCGGTACATGGCATTTCCCGGATCGATGGCAAGGATATGACGGGGTGGCTTTCGTCCCTTAAGTATGAGAATCATGGGCAGCTGTGCGAAGTTGATCTTCGCGCGAATAAGGTGAGAATCCCGCTGAGCGCGTGTCGGTTTACGCGGAGCAGTCATGGGAATATTAAGGGAATGATCATGATCACGGTGACTTGTACTGCGGGGAAGGCGCATATGCCGGAGAGCACGGCGTTGCTAACCTTCTGGATGTGAGGGGAATCGAGGATTGGTCCCCTTAGTCCCCCCAGGAGAATGGGACTTCAATTTGCGCTGTGGCTCCCTGAGTCTTGGATATGGAGAAGGGGAAGGCGGTCCCGAAGAATGGCGGATTGTTGGCCCGTGAGGTCATGCCGGAGGCGTGGCGCGGGGGGGGGAGGGGAGAGTGCTTGTTTGGATGTGGTGAGTTGGCTGAGAGTTATTTATTAAGATTTTTTTGTTGGCTTGAATCTACTTGATTGTGGTTTGGGCCATTTTTTTATGGGAATTTTGTGGATTCGGATACCAATAGAAATCAGATCTATACAAACCATCCCCAGTCCCAACCAACAATCTGCGTGTCCACAGGACACCCTACCCCATACGATACCAAAGACTCAGGGAGCCACAGCGCAACCCAGAACCCCATTCATACGAAAACCTCCCGACCTGAAACACCAGGAGAATTTTTCAAAGGGCACCCCACAAAACAAAATTTCCGTCCAACACCCAGCCCAGGGGTTGTCAGGGGACGGGCGACGTCCCTTGACGGTCTTCTCCAATGCGTCGTAAAACCCCTTGCTTTAGCTCTTAACTTGACCCATAAGTAATCATAGATATTTATATGTTCCCGTGTTATACTAAAGAAAAAGGGGAGATCCAAATGACGGCGGAATACAAGAACTGGCAAGAAGAGTTTGTGGACATAAATTTTACTGACCAGCGTTTGAAGTCACGTTTCTTCAAGATCATAGACGCTTTTGCAGCATCGCCCGGAAAATCTACTTGGGCAGCTACCGGCTCCAGAAGTTCTGCCAAAGCGGCATACCGTTTCTTTAGTAATAGCGAGATATCCAAAGATGAATTACTTGACAGCATATCCAGAGCAACTGTAGAAAAAATAAAATGTGCAGATGCAGAGTGGATCTTAGCTGTTCAGGATACTACCGCTGTTGGATTTGGAGACCGGAAAGCGATCCAGGGAATGGGATACTATTGCAGTACGGAGCAAAGGGGAATGCTGGTCCATTCTTGCATCGCCGTGACAGACCAGGGGATCCCTTTGGGTATTATCTACCAGGAGACAAATACACGGGAAAAGCCGAAGGACGATTCCCAGACAAAAGAGCAAAAACGTTCCAGACCAATAGAGGAAAAAGAAAATTTCCGATGGCTGGACAGCATGCGTGAGACACTGCTGAGAATGCCAGCGGATATCCCAATATTAACAGTATGTGACCGGGAAGGTGATTTCTATGAATTTTTCTCAGAAGCAGCGGATCTGAAAGCAAATTTTCTGATCCGGATCGTACAAAATCGTATGGTAGATGATGGGAAAAAGATCTTTCATGAATTACGTAGTTCCCCAGTGGCAGGAAGCATGGTTGTCCGGATGAGCCGGAATCCCAGAGAGCATATCCCATCAAGAAATATAAAAATGGATTACCATTGCAAAAAGGTTACAATCTACCGTCCTCAAAGGAGAAAGGAAAAGCATTTACGGGAAAAGCTGGAGCTGACAGCGATCTATGTGCATGAATCCGGGAAAAAGGGGACAGAATGGTTTCTGCTGACAACGGTAACGGTAAAGAGCGAAAAAGAAATAGAAAAGCTGGTACAGTGTTATGCACACAGATGGAAGATAGAACGGTTTCATTTTAT
>ERZ827108.998-NODE-998-length-41793-cov-51.509775_pt1 | contig 41793 bp, 30 predicted proteins | sample MGYA00519921_ERZ827108 | MGnify/ENA primary metagenome ERZ827108 (study PRJEB31778, sample SAMEA3449258) | human gut metagenome | biome: human gut; feature: human-associated habitat; material: faeces | place: United Kingdom | collected 2010/2012 ...
AGAGGATCTTCACGCTGGAAACGCCCTTGGCGCGGGCGGTGCGCATGTAGTCCTGCCCCATGACATCGAGCAGGCTCGAGCGCATCAGGCGGGTGATGTAGGCGGTGGGATAGATCGCCAGCGCCGTGACCGGCATGATGTAGGCCGCAGGCTCGTTCAGGCCGACGGTGGGCAGCAGCTTGAGGTTCATGCCGAAGGTGTACAAAAGCACAACGCTGGAGATAAAGCTCGGGATGGCGATGCCGCAGGTGGCAAAGACAATAATCAGGTTGTCAGCCCATTTTCCTCGGTTATACGCAGACAGACAGCCCAGCGGGATGCCGACGCAGAGCGCTACCAGCACGGCCAGACCGGCGGTGCGGGCAGAGACCGGCAGCTTGGAGAAGATGATCTGGTTGACGGTACGGCCGCGCTGCTTTAAGCTCAGGCCCATGTCGCCGTGGATCAGGCTGTTCATATAGTTAAGGTACTGCACCCCCAGAGGCTTGTCCAGACCGTATTTCTCGGCCAGAGCCTGCTGGGCTGCCTTGCTGATGGACTTTTCAGCCACGAACGGACCGCCGGGGACCAGGTTCATGATGAAAAAGGTAAGGGTCGCAACGATGAACACACTGAAAATGCCCATTGCCACGCGCTTGACGATGTACTTCGCCATGGTTTAGTGCCACTCCGTTTCTTATTGGAATACAAATTGGGGTCAATTCCGGGTCAATCCTTCCCTATCCCGCGCTGTACGCACACGCTTGTTCGTGCACGGCGCACACATTGAAGAATAAAAAAGTCGATGGCGGCTGCGGCCCGCAAACGCCATCGCCAATATCCAAGAATTTATTTTATTAAAAAATGTTGCAAAGTATTTGTCAATTCTCTGCACCCCAACAATCAACGACAAATGGCCGAAATGCTCTCCCCTGCCCCGCAAAATTTAGGGCAAGTTGCCCATTTGCCTTTTTTTCAAATTTTTTTGAAAAAAAGGGTTGACTTTCTCCCCGGATGACGCTATAATAAAACACGTTCTCGAGCGGAACGCACAAGAGAATATGCGCCGGTAGCTCAGCTGGATAGAGTGTCTGACTACGAATCAGAAGGTCGGGGGTTCGAGTCCCTTCCGGCGCACCAGCATTCGCATCGGAGCAGAAATGCTTCGGTGCATTTTTGTTAATATCGCTTTTTTCAAAGCGCACAAACGGCGGCAACCATTGTGGTAAGCGGTCACCGCCGTTAATCCGATTTGAAAATCAGAAAAAAGCGTGCTTATATTGTGTTCCTGGCAGCGGGTGTTCTCCCGCTTTCCCCCGACCCAGCATCCCGGCTGGGAGGTTTCTGCCTATGAGGGTTGTACTTGATGGCGGGGTCTGTTGCATCCCTGCGGCTTTTGAGGCCGACCACAGTACAAAGAAGTAAATACTTCCACAGGAACAACATATTCGATTTTCAAGGTACAACGACAAAAACCCCCAACCATTTCACAACGGTGGGGGTCTGGTGTACCTTGACAAAGGTCAAACTGTATTGTACACTGTTTAGGCGATAAACCAAACGGAAATTGGTTTATGACCATACAGATATGCAACACAGATTGTATTGCTTAGTACCACGTTACCCCACAACGCTGCGTTTGTTTTAGCCTTGTGGTTACTGGTTGCCAGATTGAAAAGGTGGCTTCCAGAGTGGAGTTCTTATCGGGACTATTATAAGCAGATTCGAAAAGGAAGTCAAGCGACGAAAGCCGCTTGGCTTTCTTTTTTTTCTGCATAATAGGTTCTAAAAAAGATCGCTGTGTGAACCAGTTCTGGTGAGGTACAGAATCAATTCCTCGTCGGCCACTTCGTAGATCAGCAACCAATCCGGGGTGATGTGGCATTCTCGGCACCCTTTGAAGTTTCCGGTCAGCTCATGATCTCGATACTGTACAGGAAGTTCTTTCCCATCAGCTAGCATATCCACGACGGTTCCCATGAGGTTGATGTTATAACCGCGTTTAATGATGGCTTTGAGGTCTTTTTTGAATCTGCTGGTCCTGGCAATGCGATATTTACTCATCGTCCAGATCCTCCAGAAGCTCTGCAAAAGAACCATACGTTTTCTTGTTCGGGTCGGACTTCATCCGCTGGACTTCTTCGACTGCCCCGATTGTGGTTGCATTGGGGGAGCCATAGCGAATGACATCCATCATATACCTAACGAGGTTTCCCTTGACGTTTTCCCCATGCCCAGACACAATGCTTTTATAAGCGTTGTATATATCGCGGTCCAGCGTGAAGGAACACGTTACTGTATTCGATTTGCCCATGTCGGCCTCCTTTGTTACTGTGATTACTAAGTAAACTTAGTTTGTACCATTAGTATATTCCAACTTGGCCTATTTGTCAATAGTTTTTTTCGGTTGATTGGGAAAAAATGTTTGGACTTGCCGTTGTGAATAAGTGAAATGAATATGTCGAATTGTCGATCTAAATTGACTGTGCCTAATAGGCACAAAACAACTGAACTGCCAGCCCGGGCAGGCTGGCAGTTCAGTTGTTTCCATCTTTCTTTTTTAGGTATTCGGCACGTACTTCCCGCAGCTTTTTGGCCCCAAGCGCCCAATAGGGGCGAATCTGATCGCCGGTCATACCAGCTTCGCGGCACAGGCGCATTTCTCGCAAAACCCGAGGGGCGCATTTGTGCAGCTTGATGAGCTTTAGGCCGTAGGTGTCCGGCATGATGCCGTTGGCAATGCCGATCAGCAGTTCCCGCAACTGGTTTTTGTCGATGCCGTGAACAGGGTCCTCGTAGTACATGGGGGGCAACAAGCCCTGCTCTTTGGCCCAATCCCGCAGCTGATGGAAGCGGCGCTTCTTGATGATATGCAGCGGCAAAGCTGGGTCATCGTAGCTGCTCTCATCGAAGCCCATGCGCATCCCCAGGCGCAGCTCAGTGAGCTTCGGCAGGCCCTCGTCGGTGTTGTACCCCTTGGCCAGATACGGCTCGATGTCCAGATCGTCCTCAATCCAGGCCGCCTTTTCTGCCTCCCAGGCCAGATCTATCGGCCTGCCGCCCAGCATGGCCCGCTTTTCGGCTTTGGCCCTTTTTGCCAGGTAGATGATGCCTCCCTGATGCGCGGCGCGGCGGGCTTTTTTGTTTGCAGTCTGTGCAATCTGTCGCCCGGAGTAGCCGATCATTTTCAAGCCTTCCGGCGGCGTTGCGGTCTCGGCAACGCGCACCACCACCCGAAGCATCTTTTTGCGGCAACCCGGTACGGGTACCCGCACCCAGCTTCCAGGCTTCAGCGCGGCGCGGCCTTTGTAGTCCTCCGGCACGCCGAACCCGTATTCTTTGCCATCCGGCTTGAATTTGATAAACACCATCTTCATGCAAAAAGTCACTCCCCGTTGCTTAAATTATACCTGACGCCACGATCGGTGGCAACGACTGTACAAAGAAAAAAATAATCTTGAACTGCGGCAGCGTGGCCTGCAGGAGCGGAGCTGCAGCGGCTCCCAGAGACGTTTCTTCAGAACGATTGGAACGCTGCCGCCTATGCTTATTTCTGCCGGAGTTCTGAAAGCTCGATTAAGGCGCACTTCTCCCCATAATACTGTTTTTTGGGGGGAGAAATATCTTTCTTCTGTACTGTAAGTGGGATTAGTCTTATTACTGTTCCTCAAATTTTGACATACCCCTTTTACGAAAATTTGTAAGACCTCTTGACAAGCGCCAATCTCTTGTAGTATTGTGAAATTGGAAATGAGACTTGCTATGCTTGCCAGCAGCATCTCAACTTTTTGCCGCCGTGTTCCCGCACGGCGGTTTTCTTTTTGTGCGTCAGGATTGGCCCCTGGGAGCGCCTGTACGACGGTTTCGACTAGTATATACAGGTTATGCTTCCCGGCTCGGAATGCGGCTTTGAGGAGCCTCCCCGCGGCCACCAGGGACTTGATGGCTGTTTGCACTGTGCCGATGGCCATGTGCAGCACGGTGGCCATGTGCGAAAACGAGGGAAACGCCTTGCGTTGCCCGTTTGAGCAGCGGCAGAGGTAGGCATACACGGCAAAGTCCCTCTTATCCAAGTCGAACGCCTCTACCGGCAGCTTGCCCCATGCGCCGGACAGCTGCAGGAGCTTGTACTGATTGGAGATCCTGCGACCGTCCCGATCCTGCCGGGCAGACACTACCAGCAGACCCTTTTGTTCCAGACCGGCCACGGCAGAGCGGATCGTGTTCTCGCTCAGACCGCACCGCTGTTGTATGGTGGAGTTGCGGACGGTCGCTGTGCCCAGGCAGTTCTGGCAGTACGATAAAAACAAAAATACCATCAGTTCTTTGGGCTTCAGACCATAATCAAATAAGTTGTTATAAATTTTTACAAACATGATGTTCTTCCTTCCAAAAAAGCAGCCCCAGGCAAGCCGTTTGCCTGGGGCATTGTTGTTATTTAGGGATTGAATTTTCCGGGGTACAGTGCTGCCGCTTCGCGCCGGGAAGCCCCCAGCTTGCGGCGTGGGCCTCTGGTTGCTTCAGGGGGTGTGTGAGGGCGTGCCGGGGCACTTCCCAATGCGCGACGCAGAGAATCTGTGCTGAGTAATTTGATTTCCATATAGTCGTTTTCGCCGGTGGTGTCCTGCTCCTGTGGAGCCAGAGACAAGTATTTCCAGTAGCCCTCCAGATGGGTTTTCATGGGAGCATACCCGGCTTTCTCAACAATCCAGGTGTCACGCTGTATGCGCACCATCTGAGCAGGGGACATCAGGGGACGGCCCATCAACTGGTGGCTGTTGGAGGTTTTACCATCAGATCGTGAGGAGGAGCCGGTCAAAATGGTCTCGTCACCCAGCATTTTGGATATGCTGGTGGCAGTATCCTGGGCCGACGGCGATACAAATGTGTTGAGCAAAATCTGGCAGTTGTCTTTGATGATCTCGGTGACGTTTTTATCGTATTTGAGCAAAAACTGGCTGTAGCTTTGCACCGCGACCAGGATTCGCCCGCCTCGGCTGCGGATAGCGGAGAACAGGCTGGTGACGCCGAGAATTGCTGGGAAGTTGCCGAACTCGTCCAAAAAATAGTAGAAGGGACGGGGACAATGCCCGCCCTGTCGCTCGGCCAGGGCAATCAGATCGTCGGTCAGGAAGCGGACGAACAATGATGCCAGGAAGTGCCTGGTTTCGTTTTCATCTGGCGCGATCAGGAAGATCGCTGTGGGCCGTTCGATGAATCGTTCAGCGTCCAGATCATTGTCGTGTGTGCAGATCAGCTGTTCCAGCTCCGCATCGACGAATTTCAGCAGCTTGGACAGCGCCGAAGAAACGATATTGAGGGTGGTTCGAATGTCCGCGCTTGTGGTAGTGCTGATATAGCCTTTGATTCGCCGGTCGGTAACCCCCTCCAGCATGGCAGCCAGACGGCTTTTCTGGACGGTGTTACCTTTCTCCGGGTTATCCGCCCCTGCCAGCTCGACAATCAGATTAAAAACGCTGACGATGTGGCGCTCACCGTCCTGGCCATACTGAGACACCAACAGGACCAGACCAGTAATCAGGCCACGGGCAGTTTCATTAAAGTACTCGCTACTGTCACCACTGTTCGCAGAGCCGGTATTACCGATGATTGCACTGGCAATGACCTTGGCGTAGCGTTCTGCCGTGGCATAATGCACGGCCTTCTGCTTGGCGTCGTTCTCCTTGCGCCAGGCGTCGATCTCGATGTTGACCCGGTACAGAAGATTAAAATGGCAGGAGCAAAACACATTCCGAAGGTCGAGCTTCAGCACTCGGTAGCCACACTTTTTCAGTTCGCCGCCGGTAATCGTATACAGATCATCCTTGACAGATACCAGCACCATGCTGGCTCCCTGGCCGATACCCTGGGCATCTTGCGTGTGCAGATTGACCCTGGCATTATAGGTGATTGTGGGGATATACAGACTGGTGGATTTACCGGCACCGGGCGGGGCGACCATTAGCACAGACTGGTCGCTTGTATCGACCAGCCAGGTACTTTTGGAGGCACCCACAAGCATGGCCGGTTGTGTCTCATGCCCTTGCTGTACCTCGTGATAAACCCGCTTGACTTCCTCCGGCTCCATGAAGTGGGCGTCGCCGTGCTGGCCGTGTCCGGCCTTTACGTCCCGGACATCCAGAGGCTGACGGTTAAGTAGCTCTATGATTGCCATGGCCAGCATGGCCAGCAGCAGCTTGGCGAGAATTAGTCGGCCATCCATAGGCACCTTCAGGAACATTTGGAACCCCGTCAACAGCGCATAACCAAGGACTAACACCAACAACGGGCGAAACAGTTTTTTCAAAAAATCACCTGCCTTACATCATTTCCATAAAGGCTTCGCTTTGCGGGGTCAGTTCCTCCGGCTCAATCTGTTGAGCCTGGTACTGTTCGCTGGTTTGCTCCAGTTCGGCATAGCGCACGCAGTATTCCATCGCGTTATGGAGCCGCGCTACGCTGTCCCGCATACTAAAGTCACCCACATTTCTGGCATCTTCCAAGGCGGCGGTGATTCTTCCGGCCAGCTGGTCATCGATCTGCACGCCGCAGCGCACCTGCAGAAGCGCCGTCAGGGCGGCGCTTTCCAGTTCGGCCACCGGCTTGTCAGATGTACTTGTCCGGGTAATCACAGCCTCGGAATAGCCTTCCAGCAGGCTTTTCAGTTGTTCTGTACTGTTGTTTCCTTCCCGAATATGTATGACGTTTCGGGACGCATCAAAAAATCCTGTGCCATGCCGCAGATCGCTTAAAACAGATATATCAGCCAACTGCGCTGCATCTTCAACGCGGTGGATCAGGTCGCTGTGCTGGGCCTCTGTCCATTGTAGAGGGGCTTTATCCAGATATTCACTTTCCGGCAGATCGTACTGCTCCAAAGCATAGACGCGCTCTATCCCATCGGTGCGCAAAACAGAGATAGAACGATCTTCCTCTCCAGGTTTGACTTTGGGGGAGCCGATAGCTTCCGGGCTGGGGCAGTAGGTGGCTTTTGGATTCTGAGCAAACACCGCCACACTGTTTTCCACACCCATACCAACGCACTGACCGCGGAAATTCAAGTATTCCAGATACTTCTGCGGATCGGCAGCCATAGCGGCATAAGTTTGATCAATTTTAGCTTGAAGTTCTTGTATTTCGGGATGCACGTCTGTTTTTCCTCCTTCTTGGTTAAGGATGGTGTTCAGTTCGTTCAACCTGGCCAGCTTGGTCTGAAACTCTTTCTCATACGCAAAAGGTTGGTTTACAGCTTCTTTTGCATCCTCCAGGTTTTTGTTCAGCGTCGTCAACAGTTCCTGATCCTGAGCCTGTGTGTCAGATAACTTTTCCAAAAGGTGCCGGAACGAGGAAAAGTTTTCTTTTGGGTTAAACTCGAAGCTGTATTTTTGTGTACCCTGTAGATATCCCAAAAAGCTGGTGGCTTTGGCATCATAATAGGCATGGATTTGGAATCCTCTATACTCACCTATTATGACATCGCCAGCCGTAGCGCTTTGGAGCGCATCGCGCAAAGCAGCGTCGGCTGCTTTGCGTTCGGTGTAGGAAGTACCCATTACAGTAGCAGAGAAATTTTCGCTGCCGTCTGAATTGAAACGACTATTGGCTTTGTAAAGGTCAATATCTTTGGAAATTGCATCCAAAGATTCTTCGACTTTTCGGATGGAGGCAGGATATCCAATAGCGATCTTATCCTGCAGCTCAAATATCTGCGACATATGGGACGAGCGCAGTGTACTCAGTCGCGCCACTTCATTGTCCAGTTCCATCTTTTCTTTGATGAGAGGATTGCCGGCGCACAGAGCCTTAATTTCTGCGTAGGACAGTGCGATTTCGTCCAAATCTTGGCAAGAACGGGCGGGCGACTTGGATGTCATAACCTGACTTATGAATTTCTGCTTTTGCTCAATGAGCTGCCAGGAGTAGGCGTCAAAACTCCCCTCTGTAGCATACCGATAGATCTGTACCGTGGGGTTTTCGTTGCCCTGGCGCAGAATCCGCCCTTCGCGCTGCTCAATATCCGAGGGACGCCAGGGAACATCCAGGTGATGCAGTGCAATCAATTTTGTCTGCACATTGGTTCCGGCACCCATTTTTTTGGTACTGCCCATCAGGATGCGTACTTTCCCAGCACGCATCTTTGCAAATAGAGTGGCCTTCTTGGCGTCGGTATTGGCATCGTGGATGTACGCAATCTGTTCTTTCGGTATCCCCCTTGCGATCAGTTTGTTGCGAATATCGTCATAAATGTTCCATTCGCCGGTGCCTGGCGTGGCCAGGTCTGAGAAGATCAGCTGTGTAGATTGTGCCTCTGCGGTATTTTTCCATATCTCAAAGACTTTCTCGACGCAGGCGGTGGCTTTATTTTCGGGAACATCCGGGAGAAGCGGATTCATCAACCGCTGATCAAGAGCCAGTTTTCTGCCGTCCGTGGTGACGCGGAGCATATTATCCGTGTGTGGGTCCACATTGCCAGCGCGAACTTTCTCGGCGCGCTCTCCAAGAGCCTGGATACTTTCTTTTTGCAGCTCCGTAGGAGGGCACATAACAACTGTGGCCTTTCCACCTTCCAGTTCGGGAACTTTTAAGTTCAGCATATCGGAAGTCTGTACATCGGTGGCCAACTTCCACATACTGATAAGCTCGGGGAGGTTGAAAAATCTCGAAAAGCGTGTTTTCGAACGGTAGCCAGTACCTTCCGGGGCCAGTTCAATGGAGGTTGTGGTTTGTCCAAAGTTGGCGGCCCAGGCATCAAAAGAGAGCAGGTCATGGGCACGCAAAGTGCTGGCCTGTAAATACCGCATCATGGTATACAGCTCAACGGGTGAGTTACTGATTGGAGTGCCAGTACAGAAAACAAGCCCTCTGCCGCCAGTTAATTCATCCAAGTACTGACATTTCATCAGAAGATCAGTTGCTTTCTGGCTTTCAGAGGTTGAAATACCGGCAACGTTTTGCATTTTTGTAGTGACTGCGAGATTCTTGAATTCGTGGGCCTCATCAACCATGAGTGAATCGACACCCAACTGTTCGAATGTCACCACATCATCTTTGGGGGAAGCCATCAGTTCTTCCAAATGCGACTGAAGGCGTTTTTTGGCGGCCTCCATTTGCTTGACGGTCAGATCTTGCCCGCTTTTTTCCTTTTTTGCGCTGGCAATTTCTTGCGTGTACCGTTCGATCTCGTCCTGCAGGAACTTTTGTTGCCTTTCGGTTGACAGCGGAATCCTGGAGAATTGACTGTGTCCCATAATCACAATATCGTAGTTGCCGGTAGCGATACGAGAACAAAACAGTCTGCGACGATCCTTCTCGAAATCCCGTTTTGTGGCAACAAGTATATTAGCATTGGGATAGAGACTAAGAAGCTCACTCCCCATTTGTTCGGTCAGGTGGTTGGGGACAATAATCAGTGTTTTATTGCACAGCCCCAGGCGCTTTTTCTCCATCGCGGCAGCGCCCATAACCATTGTCTTACCTGCGCCGACCGAGTGGGCTACCAAGGTGTTGCCGCCAAACAAAATTCTGGCTACTGCGTTACGCTGATGAGGTCTGAGCGAGATTTCCGGGTTCATACCCGGAAAACGCAGAAAGCTACCATCGTACTCGCGGGGTCGCAAATTGTTGTAGTGGGTGTTGTAGTAATCAACCAGTCGCCGCCGCCGGTCGGGATCTCGGTATATCCAATCCTTAAAAGCGGCTTCAATTTGCTGCTGCTTATCCTGAGCCAAGCGGGTTTCTTTAACATTGGGTACAGCCTTCTTCTTCCCGTCTACATCTTCGATATAATCTACAACCTTGACAGCTTGCAGGTTCAGGCTGCAACGCAAAATTTCATAGAAGTTTTTTCTCTTTGTACCGAAAGTGGTTGTAGCCTTCAAGTTGTAGCTGTCTACGGAACTCCCTTCGATGTTCCAGGTAGCGTTGAGCCGGTTGTAGCTGACTTTTATAGATTGTGCCGCCCAGCGATTTGGTTCCATCGTCTCCAAAATGAATTGCTTGATATCCTCTGGAGGAATCCAGGTTGTTCCAAGGTGTAATTCAATTTCAGATGCCGTCAGGTCTTTGGGCTGAACGGTTTTCAGTGAATCCGCATTGACTTGGTAACTGGGGTCTTGTTTGGCGAAAATTTCAGCTACCGCCAGTTTCTTGCGTACATCGCCAGAGAGATATTCTTCAGCGGTCTGGTAGAGCGGTTCACCTGCAGCCGTTGTTTCACCTGGCACGCGAAACACTACGCCGGTCAGATCCTGCAGAAGCTCATCACGGGTTTTGCCGGTTAACTGCTCCATGTAATGTAGATCGACGCTGGTGTGTTCCTGGACAGACAGCATAAGAGCCTCACTGGCCGTTTCCACATGGTCAATCACTCGGTTGGGCCGGATCGTTTTCTTTGTAAACATATCCGACTTCGACTTGAAATTGTGTTCGTCATCGAAATTCTCCAGCGAACAGAGCAAGCTATAACCGCTGTCGTCGCGGAAGGCCAGAGCGTTGGCGCGGCTGTTGAGCCTGCCATACTTTTCCGTGAAGGCGTCGTACTCGTGATTTAACCGGCGCTGAAGCTGCGCAACAGCCTCATCCGGGAGATCGTCGAGCTGGGCCTGAATCAACTCCCGCGTGGTGGCCAGAATAGAGACCATGCCCCTGATTCGGGCCTGTGCTGTGGCGTTTGCGGTGACTTCCCGCATGACTGAATCAGTACGGAAAAAAATCTTATCATCACGGATGCCATAGCTGTAATTCCGTATATCCGGGTCTGCAGGAAGAGGGGATATCTCTCCGGGTTGCTCCAGGATAATCGGCTCAGTCTTCACCAACGTGGCATTCAATCTTCCCATCGCAACCTGCAGCTGCTCCTCCAGCGTAGTACTGGTATCAGGCTGACAGGTAGGCCGCATCCCATAGGGGCCGCTGACCATCTCCATTTTTCCGCAAATCATCTCCGGGTGGTCGATGAAATACTGGTTCATGGGGATGCCATCCGCATTTGTTCCTGTGTGCAACCAGGATACGTCCTGGTCAACAATATGATCACGTTTCTGCAGGAACAGGATATCGGCGGTAACTTCCGTACCGGCCAGAGCCTTGAAAGCTGTGTTCGGCAGACGCACCGCACCGATTAAATCGCAACGGGACGCCAGATACTTTCGCACATCTTCCGATTGCTTATCCATTGTGCCGCTGGTCGTGATAATAGCTTGAATGCCGCCGGTGCGAAGTTTGTCGACGTTTTTGGCTGCAAAGTAATCATGTATCAGGAAGTTATATCGGTTAAACGCGGGGTCATTTACTTTGTACTGCCCGAAGGGGACGTTACCAATCACTGCATCGAAGTAGCTGTCCGGCAATACAGCTTTTTCATAACCACAAATCTGAATATTGGCTTTAGGGTACAGCTGCTTTGCAATGCGGCCTGTCACGGGGTCAAGTTCCACGCCGAACAAATTTGCACTTTCGTCGAAGCTGGCTGGTCTGTTTGCGAAGAACGCACCCACACCCATACTTGGCTCCAGAATATTACCGCCCTGCAGGCCAAAGCGCTCCAGCGTGCTGTACATTGCGCGGATGATCTCCGGCGACGTGTAATAGGAGGTAAGCGTGGATGCTCTGGCTGCCTCGTATTCGGCCTCTGGAAGCAGTTCTTTCAGTTCTTGGTATTCTTTACTCCAGTTGTCTTTCCGTGCGTCAAAGACTTCGGCCAGACCGCCCCAGCCTACATACCGTGCGAGAAGCTGTTGCTGTTCGGGGGTCGCCTGCAGGCCGTTCGCTTCCAAGTGCTGGAGCAGCCGCAGGGCATTGATATTGTCCTGAAAACGGGCCTTTGGCCCGCCCGGTGCAGCTTGCTCGTCAGGCGCGGTAAAGTTCTTTGCGTCACGGGCAATACCAGCCTTGTACTCTTCGAGGGCAGCCTGTTCGGCTTCGGCTACCGTCTGGAATTTCGTCCATTCTCCGGCGATAGGAATTTCGACGGCGTGCGTTTGTACGGGGAGGGTAGGGGCGTGGCGGCTCCGTGTTTGGTCCATAGCATATTCGTCAGGGAAGTGGCCATAGACACGCAGCCATTGTTTATTTGCCAGATCGTACACCCCTGCGCCGTCGTAAGCAAACCCATCCTCCCCCTCCATAGTGCCGTTTACAAACTTTTGCGCGGCCTGTTCGGCCTGCTCCAATATTTGAAACTCCCGCCGCTCGTCGAAACCATTTTCCAAGTTGTGGTACACCACTACTTGATAGGGGGCAGCCATTCGCTTCGCGTAAGAATCAATGTTTGCTTCGGTAAGCCATATGGGTTTAATGAGCAAGCTGTTATACAGTTCGCGCATCTTCAAAATATGATCTCGTACATTGCCCGCCCACAAATGTTTTTCTGATCGATTACCTTCACCCAAAAAATATTCGCAGTCAGCCCGCAGGCGATCTAAAAGTTGATACTCGGAACTGTGCTCCTGTACATTTGGTTGCACAACCTCGGCTGTTGCACTGGTTAGAGACAGCTGCTCAAAGTCGGCTTTCTGCTTTTCTACGCGGCGCGAAGCCCTTTTTCCTGTATTATTCTTCTTCTCGGATACAGTTGTAGGTGTCACTGAGAAATACGGGTTCTCCCATTCTGTGAAGGAAATATCTGGCATGGCCTTATAGCTGCCAGCCTCCAGAGCGTAGGGACGCACCCGGTCAAAGCCGATTCCTTTTGCAACTCGTGAAATGATCTTCAGGAAACTGGGGTCGTTTTTCAGACCATCCATTCGGGTGAAGTCTTCCACAAGATAATTCTGATCTGCCCGCACCTGAAGGATGTCAACGGAACTCAGATTGTCTTTGCTTTCGAGGCCCAGCGTTAAATGGGCGTAGGGCTGGCCATCGTCGTTCAGATCGTTGAATTTATTATAAGATTGGTCGCGCAGCGCGGCGAATCGTTCCCTGACATCCTCAAAGGTTTCGTAGTGTTCAATAGGGGTGCGCTCCGAGGAATTTGTGGCCCAGGTTTTTAGATCAGGAATCAGATAATAGCCCCATTCTCTGGGCACTTCTGTCAGTGGTTCAGAGGAGACTGCTGGAGCCTTTATTTGCGGTTCTGGGACAGGCATAGTCATGTCCATCTTGTACGCAACTGCCCGTAGCGGCATCAAGCATTGCCGCAAGGATTTCGTCAACAGGTGTCCCAATCTTTCGAGCGCTGCAGGCCGGTTTTGGTATGCTGATGCAAAGGCAAAGCCGGATGTGTCCAGGTTATCAACTTCCAGACCCAATCTGGATCGAAGGACATATTGCACACTTTGCTCCAAACACTCTTTCAATTCGGGCGGAGCACTTTGCTTTGCATCAGAGATCAGAACTGCGGTTACACGCTTGTGTACATAATCTGAAAGTGATTTTTCCCCCGTGCGTTTCAACAGGTTGTGTAGCGCGATTCCTGATTTGTTTTTGTGTACCGTCCACGGTAATGTGCCAGGGTTACCGACAGTGCTGGTGTCCTGATAGTCGAAAACACGCCCTACACTATTGTCCTCGTTGAATACCGGCAGCCCCTGAACATCGCTTGCAACACTTCTGTTTAACTTTTGCCAGGCTGATTTAGTAGCCACGGCCTTTACGCCTGGCTTGTAGAGATGCAGCACTACCTGATTCTGAAACGGCTGCATATAAGTGTAAGAAGCCGACTCTAAGAAGGACTTCCATGCTTCAGCATCGACGGATATTTTGTGTAGTGTTTCCTTGTATTTATCTACTAGATTTTCATATTTTACTTCCATCGGCAAAAGACCTTTCTCTGCAGATTTCATCAAAAAAGGAGCAGGCAAACGCCTGCTCCTTTTTTGCGATTTTTATAGACGTATTTTTACCACGGAAGATCTGTGATTCTGTCCGGGGCGTTTTCCCACTCATCCTGCGTGCCGCCGAAGAACATATTTTTGGGCCGACCATGTGTATATACAGGCCGTTCCAGTTTAGGCTCACCCAGCTCGCCCAGTTGCTGACCGCCAAAGAGAAGCGGCTCAGCAAGTTCCTCGGCTTGTACTTTCAAAGCGTTCTGATGCTGTGTCCATTCCAACGGCTGGGTGGATTTATCCGGGCCAGGATTGGCGACCAGAAGTGCGTTGATTGTATTTTCGATGAACTCATGCACTTCTTCGTTTTTGGCGGCACAGATATCTTTCAAGGTGTGGGAATGTACCAAGTCCCAGAATGTAGTGGGTTCGTATGCTTCCAAAAAATCCTTGTATTGGTCTCCATATTTGCCGCAGAATCCACCGAAATCTGCTGCCGTCGGGGTATCCCCTTCAAGAGCGTCCAGGGCAGCAAGTTCCTGTTCGGACAAGGAGCCGCCAGTGTAGCGATCTGTCTTTTCGATGCTCATGATTAGCCTCCGTTCTATCTAAGCGGGTTTCTTCTATACACAATTTCGCTTAATCTCATGATTTTGTCAAGGGGTATTTCAAAGAAAGGCGTTTCGGAATGTTTTTCCGAAAATACGCAAATGTCTTTGCAAATAATAGTTGGAATTGTTTCGCTGTTGCGTGAATAATCAACTGTGCCTAATAGGCACAAATTGGTTATTACAGTTCGATGGTAGACAGGTTGCGTTCATCCGAAAGCCCTGTTTTCAATTTGCGCACATTCTGCTTTTCGCCGGTCAGACCGTTCGCGGCCCGGGCGGCCCGGTTTCTGCTCTGTGTCTGTTGCTGATCCCTGTTCAGTGTTTTGGCCAGACGGAATAACATATTCTGTACTGCATAGGTGGGGCTTTTTTCTTGATAGTCAGAACCCTCTACCTCTTCATCCGGGGTTGTATTTTCCGGCTCGCTGTGCGAAGCTGTTTTTTCCTGTACTGTTGGCGTGTTTGGCGGGTTGCCAGCCTGAGAGGAAACAGCACGATTTCCCGGTGAAGTCAGCGCCGGGGTTGACTTTTTTGGAGGAGCGTGCGAAGCTGTTTTTCTCTGTACTGTTGGCCGCACATACCGCTCGGCGGCATGGATGATGATATTGTGCCTGGTTACTTCGGCGCGGCCAGCACGGCGTTCTTCAAAACCGCAATAAGGGTGAAAGAAACTTGTTTCGATCTCCGCAAACTTTTTGTCCAGTGTTTCCTCATAGGAGGCGTATGTCAGAGCCAATTCTTTTTGACTATCCAGATATTCTTCATACATAGACTGCAGAATTGGGTCCCGCTGCATGATTTTTTCCAATACGCTGTCCACTTCGGCTTTGAGTTTCGGCGGCAAGAATTTGTATGTGTGCTTGCCTGGGGTTTCTCGCAGTTCTTTCCCCAAATCTTTTAGGGCGTCAGTGATCTCGCGGTCCACAAGATACTCGCTGGATACCAGCTTGCGCAGCTGCTCATTGAGTTTGTCGCGGCGCTTGCTTTTTTCTTCCTTCAGATACTCCAGATCGCCGCGAAAGATTTCATTGGTAAAACTGCTTTTGACTTTGCGTGTGGCAGCATTTAGAGCTGCGCTCTTGTCAGTCTCTTTTTCTCGATGCGGTATGAACGCTTCCCGGCTGTCAGTGGACCAGACCAAAAAATGCAGATGCGGGTGAAAGTCTTTATTATGCCAGGAGCATACCATTCGGAGATTGTTGGGAGAAATATTATATGCTTTCGCCAGTTCGTCAGCTTTCAGAGCAATCAGGTTTTTCATATAATTTCGGTCTACCCCCAGCCGCTCACAATCGCTGGCATTCAGTGAATACACATGATGCCAGATGGTGCTGTTGCCAGGAGCCTCAGCCTCTACCTGCGCAGCCAGCACCTTTTTTTCTGTACCGTTCTGGTCGAAGATGGGATTCTGCCGATCAATATACGCAATATAGTTCGTGGCATGGCGGGCGTTGGCGAAATAGCCGGAGTTAAGTATTGCTTTGACTTTCACTGTCTCACCTCACTTTCGGCCGGAGAGCAACAGGCTGTGCCTAATAGGCACAGCCTGTTTTTTGCGATGACACGATGAAACTGTCCGGCGCTTTTGCAAGAGAAATAGGCTCATTCTTCCAAAATATCTTCCAGTCGGAACACTCTGTCGTTCATTTTCAAATATTCCACAGCAGCGCGGCGGTAGCCGTCCAGAGCGCGGGGATTGATTTCCAGTTCGTGCGCAAGAACCTGGCAGATTATGGCCTGTTGGATTGCCAGTTCAGACAGCACTTTGTTGGCACGGTTGTTGATCCGGGATTCCATCAGGTTGACGCTGGCAAGGAAGGTGCGCTTCACACTCTCATTGATGAAGGCACCGTCCGTTTGCATATACAGGTAGTCTTTGTAGTAGCGGATGGCGTTTTCAAACACGGCGGTCTCAGTACAGTTTTCCTGTGCGGCTATTTCCTCCACCGCCTTTTTCGTTTCCGCGCTAACACGGTATGTCTTTTTGTACAAGTCCATCTTACCTCTCCTTTCTTGGAGACGATTTTCCCTTATTTTAAGAAAATTTGAAAGCGGTAGGGAAAATGCAGGATAAAGCTATACGGCACAAGTGCCGTATAGCAACACACCGCGCCGCAGTGCAGCGCGGTTTTTTAGGGGGATTTTGTACGGCATTTTGTACGGCGTTTTGGTATCAAGACAATTCTCAGGCCGTCTATTCCTCTATATTCTACATAGTATCGTCTATTTTTTGCCGTACACCTGCCGTCAATCTGCACAACAGTACAGAATAAATAACGACTTGGCGCCCTTTTTTCGGCTTCTAAATGTACGGCAATTACAACCAGTTCTCTGGCGCGACGCGGGTGTTATTGACATACACCTCAAAGTGCAGATGGTTGCCGGTACTGTCGCCGGTGCTACCCACCGCTGCGATCGTCTGGCCTTGGGTTACGGTCTGACCTGCAGAAACGGCCAGGGAGGAACAGTGCGCGTAGAGGGTGTAGATCTGATTGCCGTCCACAACACCATGATAGATCTTGACGTAGTTGCCCCAACTGTAATGATAACCTGCTGTTACAACAACGCCGTCCGCTGCGGCGAAGATGGGGGTGCCGTAACCGGCGGCAAAGTCCATACCCCCGTGTGGGGCGCCGGTCCAGCCGTCAGGCTCACCAAAGTGACAGGATATGTAGCTGTAGCTTGCCAGTGGAGTGATGAATGTACCATTTCCGCTCCCGGTCAAACTGCCTGTGTAATCATCAGATGGTGCATAATGATCGGTGTTTGTAACGCCGACCTGTGTAATTGTGACCCCATACAGCTCCTGCCAATCAGATTGATACAGCAGCTTTGACCACTCTACATTTACTTCAGACCACCCTTCCCAATCAGCGTTCAGAGTAGCTCCTTGAAGCTGTGTCAGATACTGTTCCATTACTGCGCTATCACCTGTGTATGAAAGACTGCTCAAATCATCCCACTGGGCTATAGTTTGTGCTGTTGCTCCGCTTTCGTCGCTCCAGTTTTCGCAGCCGGGTAAACGAGCATTTATATACAGATCATAGTGATTCCCAGGGCAATAACTTTCGGTGTGATAGTTGTCGCATTCAGCGCTGTCATCACTATGGTAATAGGTTGATCCGTTTACGTCGGAGTGGCCATCACATACTTTACGGCTTATACAGCCGCCACAGGAGTACGGGCCTCTTTCCTGCGTGGAGAAGGTTATACTTTTCAGCGTAACCCAGCAGGCAAGATCGCTCATGTCAATTTCCCAGTCCTGCTCATAGTAACAGGAGACAGCGGATAGCACCTCTTTGTCGTTGTTGGAAAATCCATTTTCCCATTGCAGTGTTACGTTGCGGTATGCGTTGCCGTTACGGTCGGTCAACTGACGATATTTTTCCATTTGCTCGTTTACATAGGCGCTTCTGGCGGCATCCATAAGTGCCACGGTGTCACGAACTTCAGAAGTATCCTCGGTTAAAAACATCGTAAGGGTAATGGTAAAGAACGAGATAATGGCTTGTAAAGCGAGAACTATCAAAAAAATAAAGGATAAAAGAACCATTACAACCGTGACAATGATCTTGCGAGTTTTCTTGTCGGCCAGCTTTTGGGCAAGGAAAACGACAACTTGCGGGGACATCAGATGCCACCTCTGTTACCGAACAGTTCTGCCTCGAAAGGAAGGGTCCCGACTTCCATATAGTATTTTCCGTTACCAGCTTTCAGCAGGCAATGCCGTTTGTTGGAAACGCTGATACAGGCGGCCTCGCCATCAGTCAGTTTTAGCGCCTCTTTCATATCCTGCAGATCAACTTGACCGCTATAAAACAAGAACTTGAAAGAGGACATATTGATGATCGGAGAGCTGTACTTTCGTACAGATTCTTCGAGGCAATCCTGCAGCTGTTGCGTGGCCACACCGATGCAGGCGTTATACTTGCGGCTCCGTCGTGCAAAGTAGCTGATGTACTTCGCCATGAGCGGCTGCTCCAGATACATATATAGCTCATCAAAGCTAAGAAGCACTTGGAACTCACGGAGCAGCACAATCGACCAGATGTAGGTGTTCAGGTTGTTCTCCACAGCTTGGAGCCGCTGCTCGCTGCCTTCCAAAAGAGCACCCATACTGAAGCAGATCAACGGGTTATTCTTAACGTCGATGGTAGTGGTGCCGTTGAAGATATTGGAAAGTTCTCCGTAGGTTGGATCATTGATGTACAGCAGCACTTCGGAAATCATTTCCTTGGTAAGCATGGGATAGTTGTTTTTGCTCAGCTGCTTTTGCACAAAATCGTACAACGTGCTGAAGGTGGGATAATCTTCGTGGCGAAGTTTGGAAAAAACGGTGTGCTGATCAATGCCCACAGATTCATACATCCCCTGGACCAGAATCATCAAAGCGCGAAGAATACTGTCCGGCATTTCTGGCATCATGATGCGAAACTCATCTTTTAACCAGGAGAGGTGTTGCAAGAACATAGGAGATTCGTTGGAGATCTCCGGCAACTCGGTGCTGTCCTCAAAATCGTCCTCCAGCTTAATGCGGCGCACCTCAAAGATGTTGATCTTGTGATTGCCGGAAGCGCAGTCAATCACGACGCCGCCCAGGCCACGTGTGACATCGCTGTATTCGTTTTCCGGGTCCATGACGTAGCAATGAACACCGCGCGTCACCATGAAGGTCAGAATTTTCTTCTGAAGGTAACTTTTGCCTTGTCCAGCGGAGCCGGAAATGAAAAATACACCATTGGTGATCTGGTCATCCCGCTGGAAGATGTCAGCATACACCGGGCCGCCGCGGTCGGTACGGCCCAGCGGCATACCGTGAGGGTGAATGAGACTGCTATAACTGAATGGGTATAGAGCAGCAGCGGTTTTGCTTGGCAGGTTGTTGGAGCACAAAATAAAGTGGTCGCTCCCCAGTGGCTGCACCGAAGAAAAGCCATTGCGCTGTTCATAGTTCAGCTGGTCATAGGTGATACCGACGCCAGCAAGCTCAATCTTTACCTGCTGTTCCAGGTTCGCCAGTTCATCCATCGTTTTGCCGTAGATCTCTATGTAGATATTGACACTGTAGATTGTATTCTGGTTTCGGGTGACTTCGGCATAAAAGTTTTTAATGTCGATGGTCTCCTGTGCAGCATCCATCTGCTCCGTGGCCTGGTGCTTGCCGCCGATCACGGCCTTATTGCGTATCTGCTCATCAATCAGTTTCCGCGCATTATCTTTCTGCAAAGGTGTCATGCGCATCGTAAACGATGTGCCCTTCATACTGGCTACCGTGTACAAGGCACGTGGCGGTATTTGGGCGGGAAAATTCTTTACCATCAGGGTCCGACGTAGCAGACCAGATTGCTCGGCATGATCTCGGGTAAAGTCAATACGGTTGGGGCAAAGGCGGCGCTGAATCTCCTTGTTGTAAATTGCTGGTTTCGCTTTTGCCATATTGGGGTAGTGTTTTACTTCTTCTGCCAGCGTATAGATGTCCACATTGATAAACTCGCGTACAAGGTAGTTGCGCAGGAGAACGGCCAACTCGTCGTTTTTTACCCGGTCGATCTTATATCCTTTGCCGACAATCAAATTATAAATATCATCGTCCTCGGACTGGGCTTTATAGATAAAATAATATGCACGCTGCACAGCGCTCGATTTGGTTTCGGTACTTTCAATTTCATTGATCACATCGGCAATGATATGGTCGTAACGACGCGGCAGACTGCGGTAGTATTCTTTCAGAGCACTCATGTCCTCGATTTTATCTGTACCGAACATAGCGAAAGGACAGCGGAGGCTATCAAACAACCGGCACAGCTGTTCGATTTCCTGCGCGATTTCTTCATCTGTCATTACGTCGGTGTTCGGTGGATAGTAGCGGTAGAAGCGGAATAACTCCTTGCCGTCTTTACCACCGTAGATGCCGTTATCACTAAACTGAAAACGGATAAGGTCTTGTATTGGAAGCCGGGATTTCATTTGCTTGGTCAGCTTTTTGCGCTTTCGTTTTTCCTCTTTCGCAGAGGTCTTTTCATTGGCGGAAAAGGTCTTTGTGAAAAGCTGATACCTTGTTCTCATGCGCAAGGCCCCAAACAGATTGTTTTCAAAATCAAGTCTGGCTGTACCCAGCGCAATGAAGATTACAAGAGCAAGAAGCTCCAAAGACTGCAAATAAAACGTAAATACCACCAGCGTGGCGATTAAGATGAGTTCTGGAACCGTCCACCACCACAATAGAAATTTCTTTTGCAGCCGTGGTGGGCAAAGATATTTCTGTGTACTCATTTTGTCTCCTTATATATGGGCTTGTGCCTATTAGGCACAGTTCGTTTTTGCCGATAAAACGTTTGTTTTTTGCTGCTTGTTTGCATTGGTGTCGATTATCTTATCAGCCCTTTGACGGCACCGGCAAAATAAGCGACACCCGTAGGGTTGATATGCGGACCCGCACTGGACATACCGTATTTGTCCAGCGTGCGGCTGACGCCACCCATACCCAGAAAGCAACCCAAGCCAAGGAACGTGTTTGCGATTCCCGTACTCATCAAAAGGCTGATGCCTAAAGCATAGAAGAAATATTCAAAAAAGAATGTTAAGCCAACAGCCATAGATTGACGGAACCAACTGGAAAATGCTGTTTGATCACCGCGAAGAACGCTCGTCTCATACAAAGGCACCGTAGCGATCACGGTTATAAATTGGACAAAGCGCAGCGTAATTTTATAAATAAAAACACAGCTCCCAATAATGACAATCAAAAAACAAATTACGGATTCCAACAAACTGCTGCCTATTTCGGCTCCTGGCACGAAAAGATTGATTAGAGATAACCCGAACTCAGTGCTTTCAAAGCCCGTTACTGCATCATTCAATTTGAGCAATTCAATCAGGCTTAAAATGGCTTTCGTCATAACGTGTACCATTTTCGGGCCAAACATTGCAAAAGCAAGCCCCGAAACGAAGTTTTTTGTAACTGATGACATATACACGGTCTTTTCTTCAGAGCGAGCTTCTAAAATGTCGTACAGCATCAAAATGCAGCCCACGGCAAACACTCCCATTGAAATCCAAGTGACGCATGAAACGATGTCATCAATCACTGCATCGTTCCACAGAGAAACGATCATTTTACTGACAAAGCCCATTATCACGGTCAAGAGAGCCACAAATATTTTATTTATCACTTCTGCCAAGGCAGATGATATTAAATCCAGAATGAATTTGCCAACGACTTGCATACTCAACCTCAATTCAGTTAATAATAAAAATATTGCTGCCGGAAGAAGGAATGCCCCCTTCCGGCAGCAGCTTTTTATTATTTCATCCTAGTCAGACGGTAGATCCAAAGGTACCACTGCTCAGCAGGCCCCAAATAACGCCGGTGCCTACCAGAACACAAAGCCCGATGATCTCCTTCCACATAAACTCCCAAAATACATCCGACATACCATCACGGTGAGCCTTGAAGAGCTGCGGCAACTGAAAAATGCAATAGACCGCAGCAGCACCCGCAATCAACGGGCAAACCAGATTGCTACCAATCGACGATAGCCAACCCAAAACGGTATTTGCAACTTGGGTAGTAAAACTGTTGATATCAAGCATAGTATAACTCCTTGTGTTTTGTTTTTAGGGGGTCAATTCAAGACCGATAGAGGGTTCAGCGACAGGCTCCTCGACTGGTTCCTGATTTTGTTCGGCCTGAGCATAGGCCATTTCTTTGAGTTTTAAAATTAGGGCATCGTTCCAGTCTTTTGCGCCTGGTGCGTTGGCATTAGGCAATTTGTCGATTACCCGTCCAGTAAAGCCTTTTTCTTCTAAGAGCTTGCGGCACTTCTCCCGGCTTTTAATCCCTGCCTCGTCTGCGTCTTGAGCAAGATAAATTGTTCTGATTTGTGGGTTGTCGTCAAGAAAATGTCCAAGCGGACCCTCGTAGGTGGTTTCCAGTGACAGGTAGGTATATGCTTTGTGATCCAGTCCGTGGATCTCAAGCATAGAAGCAAAACTCCAAGCATCTACGGCAGCCTCCGTGACAACCAGTTTCGTATGATCATGGCTTTGATTCATCACGCAGCGCCTTTGATAGTCGCTCCCTTCAACCACATTTCGGTATCCTTTTTTCCCGTCTCGGGGGGTCAAGGTCCCTTTTCGCGCACAGTAATTGACATTACCTTTACTGTCCCGTCCGAGATAGCAGAGATTGCCGCGTTCGTCGGGGTAAATGGTCTTTTCCTGTACCAGCCATTTCACAATAGTAGGCGTGATTTTTCGTGTACTGATTAAGTAGGCGTAAATCCTCCGCCACTTGTTTTTATCCTCAGTGGGGAGGATAAGCGGCACAGGTTCTTTTGCTTGTGGTGTGATTGTTTTCGCAGGAGGTGCCTGATTGGGCTTTGACCGTCCCTTTTCATACTCAGGCAACTGCTTTCGCAACGCGGTCATTGCTGTGCGTGCATCACAGTTGTGCAGCCCCATGTAAAGATCAATCACCGACCCACCGAAGCCGCGGCTGTTCCAGGTGAATACATTCTTGTCTGGCGTAATAACCAGGCTGTCATGCCCTTTCACGGTGAGCTTTCGCCCACGGGAGATTACCTCATAGCCTTCGATGCGTAGCAACTCGGCAATGGGAATGTTATCGATGATAGCCTGCCTTAAGTCACTGGACATAGTTCACCTCCTTAAAATGTGGTCAAGCCTTTTCGGCTGAGCGTTTCTTTTCCTTTCTCTTGCGGGATAGAATAAAAAGAATGAGCACCACAGCGGCGATAAGCAACCCGACACCCAGGACGGCAGCAGCAGCCTGCAAGACGGTCCACACACTGGCGGGCTTGTAGTGAGCCGTGACCATCCAGTGGTACAGGCCATCTTCCTGACTTGCGGAATTTTCAAAGCTGTAGGAGGCCAACACATTACCGGTACTCTCGCTCTCAGATTCGTCCTCCTCGTAGCGAGCAACCCAGCCCGTCACATAAGACGAAACTGTAAAAGTGGCGCTGCGGTTCATCATGTCGCTCCCAGGCCGGGCTTGCCAGGAATCGGTCCATTCGGCATCTACAATTTTGCTGTTGTTGGGATCGTAGCCGAGATAGACCAGAATGTCCGTTTCATAACCTTCGTACACTGGCTTGTTATCGTTATGGGGAAGGACCAGATTGCCCAGGAAGATGCCCTTGACATCAGGCCAGCCGTAATAGGTGGCCGGGATTTCTGTGTCTACCCAGCCATAATCGCCGGACTGTGTCACTTCCACCAGATGCCCAGTGAAGGTGTAGCCATCGTCTGCAGTAATGGTTTCGCTTTCGTTTGCTACTGGCCGTGTTGCGGAATAGCCGAGATCTACAAAGCCGGTATAGCTGCTTTTGGGTTCTTCTTCCATCCAATCGGCAGTGACGAGGTGAAGGGTAACAGTCGTTCCGTCAGTCAGGTTGTATTCCATCGAAGCCGGAACCTCATCCAGAGACTTCAACTTCTCCAACGTGACTTGTCGATTTACCGGGCCGCTGATCAGCTGGGTCTCGAAATCTTCCAACTGGAATAGCTTGCCGTCCTTCCAAATGGTATCTTCTGGAGCGGCAACCTTATCGTCCGGCTTGCCGGTGGTTGCTTCATAGCTGTTGGTATACATTTCGTCGTCGCCCGTCTGCGCCCATTTCTTTGTGTACTGACTGCGGTCGAAAACGACATAGCCGTATTTTGCAGTGTTCCCGAACTCGGTTTCTCCCCGCTTGTAGGAAGGTTGCTGTTTCTCGTTTATGATGACGCTGGTGGGACGACCGTCAGCAAGGACAATGGTGGCGTTACCCTGATCCAGGTCATACAGGATTTTGGCGTTGTAGTCTGCGTTGGTCAGCCAGAGCGTGCCGTTATCCTCAGTCAATGTGAACGCATAACCACGCTTGCCGAGATCGGAGCCGTTATCGGAGGAATGTGTGCCAGGCTCATCATTGCGCCAGTAGTCTCCGTAGTATCCTGCAGGAGCTTTGCTCTCAACAATCAGGAATTTGCCCTGATTGGAGAACCATCGACCGCTATCAGAGTACTTTGTCTGTGTGTCCTCGTAGTAAATGAAACCTTCCTCGTAGAGTTTCCAATCGTTGTGCAGCGTAGTGACGGTGTAGTAGCCATCATCACGGCGAACGATCTTATAGTTGGTGCTGACCTCATACTGGTTGTCCCGCTCATTCCATTCGTACAGGGTCCAGGTCGTGTCGGGGGCAATAAACTCGCCCGAATCATCATCGACCTTTTTGATAAGAACTTGGGTCTTATACGGCATATTTCGTGCAGCATTATCTCCCAGGAACTCGTATGTGGGGTGGTCCGGGTGTACGACGATTTCTTCGCTCCAGCCGATGACCCATTTTCCATCTTGCCAGGCTTTCAGGTTGTAGGACGCCGGAGCTTTCAATTCAACGATCCGATATTTTCCCTCGTTGGCCTGGTGGTAGTAGAGAACTCCCTGCTTACCCTCCCAGCCCGGGAAAAATGCATCACCAATCAAATTCACGGTGTATTTGCCATCATCACGCCGCACCACCTGATAGTGGGTGCTCTTTTTGTATTCACCGGCATCCGGGTCCCATTCCTGGATTTCATATTCTGCGCTGGCATCTACCAAACCGCCGGTAAGGGCGTCCCGCTTCTCCCAAACAACGGTGCTGTACCAGGGGTTGTTGCGGAATAGATTATCCTCGGCATACTCTTCTACTGCCGGGCGGAAAACATCCAGGGATACGATTTCGTCTCCCAGATCAATCAGTGTGCCACCCTTGTTTTCGGTCAGGACATGGGCGTTGTATTCGCTGTCTGTGAGGGTAATCGTGGAGCCATCATCAGTCAGGCGGATGTAGTAAGCGTGCTTTCCTGCGTCCTCAACCTCGAAGTTGGGGGTCTCACGTGAGCCAGTCCAATCGCCATAGTAACCATACGGCGACCGGGACTCCACCACAACAAACTGGCCATCATTGGTGACAGCTCGTTCGTCGATAGAGAAGTCAGCCGGTTCATAGTCGGTATAATACTGCGGATGTTCGGTTGTGGTGCCGTCGCTGTTCACAGTATCTTCTCGGACATCACACAGGGTGTCCTCGTAGTACAGGTTGCCTTCTTCATACTGTGACCAGTCATCATGCAGGCAGGTGATGGTGTACAGACCCTCGGCATCCCGAACAAAGGCATAGTCTTTGCTTTTTTCGTACAGGCCGCGTTCCTGATTCCACTGGTAGAGGGTGAACACAGCATCGTCCACGATGATCTCGCCGGTGTGGGCTTCGATCTTTTTGATGATGACTTTGTTGCCCTGCGGGCGGTTGTAGTCTGCGTCGTCGCCGGTATAGCTGTAGGTCTGGTCACTGTCGGTGATTTCAAATTCCTGGCTCCAGTGTTCGACCCAATCGGTCCCCTGCAGAGCAGCGTCGGTATATCCTGCGGGTGCGGTGACTTCTTCGATACGGAATTTGCCAAGGTTATCCTGGGTGTAATACACATAACCCTCTGTCCAATCGGTGTATATCGGGTTGGTCACGGTTACAGTGTACAGGCCGTTTTCCAGGCGTGTGACGCGGTAGTTGCTGCTGATCTCGTATTTATTGGCGTCCACATTCCATTCGTAGAAGGCATACTCTGCATCTTCTGTGATGCGGCCGCCGGTAAGGGCGTCACGCTTTTCCCAGGTGATATTGGCCTGCCAGGGCTGGTTTGCTACAACAGCAGTAGAGGAGCCATTGGATGGTACAGAAACAGACCCAGAGCTACTCTCCGTGGGGTCGAAACCATGCGGGACAGTGGTTTCCTCATAGGAGAAAGTCAGTTGAGAAAGCTGTTCTTTGGCAGCAGCCAATGCGGCATCTATTTCGCCGTTGACTTGCGCTTCGCAAGCAGCCTGCGCAGCAGCCTGCTGCTGGTTTGCTTGTGCCTGTCCGTTGGTGATGGCATCTTGCTCAGAGTTGGCGGTGACAGAGCCGCTTTGAGATGCAGACTTTGTAACCTCATAGTGAACTACCCAAGTGGCCGAAGCTGCTCCATCTACAGTCGTTACAACCTTTTGCGGCTCATCAATCGACCAAGTGCCACCGCTGATTGAGCCGCCCGTCTGATTGGCCGTGATAGTGAAAATAGCGTCATCCAGTTTCTCGTGGGTGATATTGGCGGACTTATCAATCTGTACCGTGTATTCCAGATCAAGTGTGGCGGTACGCTCATAACTGGCTTGCCAAGGAATCTCGATCGGTTGACCTTCCGGGGTCAATCCTGGAATTTCAGTATCGCCACCGAGCACGACGGGAGTGTAGTCAAGATACACAAAACGCTGCCAGGCTGAATTGCTCGGCGTGTAAAGGGTCCCAAGGTAAACTGTCTGAGATTTGCCAGGTCCCAAATACGGAACGGCCTTGTTCAGATCATCGACAATGGAGGCTGCAATGCTGTCAGGATAGGCACTGGCCTGCCAGGACAGTCGATCATAGTAGCTTGTATCGCCGGTGGCACCTTCGAGGGAATATGTACTGCTACGGGCACCGGCGGGCGTCCCATTATTAAATCCAACAGACCAGATAGTTGCCTGATCGGCCTCCCAGCCTTTCCCGAAAGCGGAGGCATCGACCCAAACGGAGCCTGCTGCACTGTACGATGCGACCGGGGGATATTTGTTGGCATAGGTTGCGCCTGGTCCCCATGCCCATTTTCCATGATCGGCGCACAGAACAGGCATCCCACCCAAGTAGTTCATCCAGCCGACGCTGGTATTGATACATTGTGATACTTGTAAACCGGCACGAGGTGTCGCGTTTAAAGCGTAGGTGCTGGTGGCACTTTCCTGAGAAAAACGGTCCTGCAGGATGCCGCTTTGGGGAGCGCTATCGTCGATCGTGACGGAAAGTTTTTTTGTCAGTGTTTGGGAATCGTCCGTATAGGTCAGCGTTGCTTCAAAATTGCTATTGGCCATCACATAGATGCTTGCTACCGACGCGGAGATTTCCGAAAAGTCATAATGGAGCATGGTGCTCCGTTCATCCTCGGTAGCCTCTATCAGATTGTCACTTGTAAAGGAGTATCCCAGCAAGGTTACATTCTCAGGCAAAGATATTTCTGCGCTGCTGCCGTTGGCGGGATAGAGTACCTGTATACTGATGGGCACAATGGCATACGATTCGCCATCCATCCGGGGGAAGGATGCTGTTGCACTCGCTGCTTCCAGCAAATCAGCATCCAGAGCCACCTGCGTTTCGCTGTCGGCATCGTAGGCACTGTAATCTTCTGTGCCCCAGCCTTCAATACTGATCATCGTTTCGCCGGTGACCACCGGCAGGCCGTTGGAATCCAGATAGTAGCCAGTGGGAGCCACGGGCAGTCCTGGATACATCACGTCCACAATATCAGTCAATTCAGTAGGCTCGTCAGAAGAATCACTGTTGTCAACGGGGTTTTCCATTGCGTTGATCATTGCAGTCCAAATTTCTTCGAACCGCGCGTAGGCTGCGGCGACGGTTTCATTGTTTCGATCATCCTCTGACAATGCATTGTATAGATCATCCGCAGTGGTCAAGGGGGCGCAAACCTGTTCCTGCGCAGAGATTGCTTCGTTCAGAGCGTTTTCAAGTTCCTTGTTGCTCTTATCGGCCTGCCAGGCTTTGCTGGCAAGGCCCCACGCATTCGAGGCAGAAACAATGGCGTCTCGGTCAAGAGCGGCCACTGCATCTACGAATGCTTGGGCAGCTTCAGACAGGCCGGATTCAGATACCGGCTCGGAAACGTCGCTGTTATCGGTATTTGTTTCTGTACTGGTTGCCGTTTCAGTAGTTGAGAAATTCTCTGTATCTGCCGCCGGTGTCTCTGTACTGGCGGTAGATTCATCTGACGGCATGGGTAAGGCTTCGGCATAAACCGGCAACGATGCGCTGCAGAGCATACACAGCACTAAGAAAAGTGCCAGAAGCCGATGCAATCGTGCTATTCTCATCAGTATTACCTCTTTCTTGTTTTTCGTCTATGGATCTGATTGGAACTTCTAACTACTGTCCCAAATGTAGAATTTCCTTTTTGTCATGGACGCACCTCAAATAAAAAAGGTGCGACGATTTGTCGCACCTTTGGATATTTTTTAAATTTTAGAACTTGACAGCCTAACAAAAGTACATATCATGGTATTTGTCTTAAAGAAAAATGGAGGTACCAATTATGTTTACATGGGAAGATATAATAAAAAATGTTTTTTTTCCTGCAAGTGTAGCGCTATGCGTTCCTGAATTGTTGAAATGCATAAAAACAATCGTAATTGCTTTTATTAAACCAAGATTGGGAGAGAATGCTGTTAAAGAGCAATTACAAAAATTGTACACTCCGATGATAAAGATTATCCGTCAACCGAATATGTCTTGTTGGATTAAGCTCATTAAGATAAAGCGGATTTGTGATGATTACCCTGAGCTTTGCATACCAGAATTGACTAAAGAAATTGAAAAAGTCGATGTTACAAAAGATGTGGTTGCAACTTACAGCATCGTGGAGAAAACCATAATAGCAAACTGGAACTGGGCAAAAAAGACTTTGGAATACCCTTACGATGAAGGGGCTATCGATGAAAAATGCTTGTATGAGAACGATAAGCGGGTTAGGCGGAGAAAATCAATGACCAGAGTCTTACGTAAGTGTATGATTTCATATTATTGTTTACTTATAGCGTTTGTCGTTTGCACAGTTGCTGCGATTTGGTTTAAATGGAACAATACATTAGCCTATTTGCTTATAAGCGTAGTGATTTATATTCTTATCCCTGCGTTAGGAATTCCAACAATTCTTTATTATGTGTTTTGCACCTCTCCAAAAAAGGAAAAGAAACAAGATGCAGCTACAAAAACCGAGTGAGCTTTAGCGCTGAAGAAGATCAATGAGGTGAACTAGTTCGTCGCTGCCCAATGCTTCTTGCTTTACACGTTTTGCTAAATACTCTACCTTGGATACTGATGGTTCAAATGTTCGTGCATAGGTCTTTCCGCAGCGTTTATAACCTACAGCTTTCAGCAGACCTTTCGTAAGCAACCGATTGATCAATATGAAGCAGGACTTGTCCTTCCAGCTTCGCTGTGTACAGACCGAGAGCAGATCATTACATGACAAGGGCTGTCCAATCTTCCAGAAAGTTTCCATGACCTGTTTCTCGCTTTTTGTCAACAGTATAGATTCCATTGTATTTCTCCTATCTGGGGTAAAAGAAAAGGGTACGACAATTTGTCGTACCCTTTTTGTGGGTCATACAGATATTTACTGGAAAACGGCAACCCAGAAGTTGCAACCGTCGCCGTCGTACATATGAACGATAGCGCCACGGGTATAGCTGGCGTTCACCATATTTGCGTAATGACCAGGACTAGATTGCCAACCAGAAATAACCGTGGCAGAATCGGCGGGACCCCAGGCAATGTTTTCTGCTGTAGTTGCTCCATTGTGGCTAAAGTCGGTGGCGATCTGCTGGCAACGTGCTGCAGCAACGTCTCCGAGGCCGTTATCCCAAGTCAATGCGCCGACGCCAGCGCCCGCACGAATGCTGTTTTGCAGGTCAAATGCGGTGCCGTCGCCGTAAATCGTGAATGTTCCGTGTCCAGAATTGTTCGCCGGAGCAGAACCGCCGCCGACGCTGGGAGCTTCAGCCGCACTGCTGGACGCAGCGCTGCCTGCGCTTGCTGCCGGTTGCGCAGCGGGAGCGACGCCGGTGAGGTCCACGGAGGCAGAAACGCCGTATTCGGTACTGGCTGTAATTGTTACCGCGCCGGTGCCGGTCACGTCTACCCAGCCGCCCGATACCTGAGCGACGGTTTCATCGCTGGAAGCCCAGGTCACGCTTTCGGCATCCACATCGTTTCCTTGCTCATCGGTGACGCTGATCTGCGTGCCGCTGCCCTTCGTTACTTCTGTCTTTGCCGGGGTTAGGGTCAGTTCCTTCGGACCGTCCCATACGCGAATCTGGGCGGTGGCCGTCATGCCGTTGGGGGCCGTAACGGTTACGTTGGTATCGCCAACAGCCACCGGCGTGATCTGCCCATCGGCATCCACGGTGGCAATGGAGTTGTTGGCGCTGGCAAAGGTCAGCTCGCCGGTGAAGTTCTCCGGCACCACGGTGTAGGAGAGTGCAGCAGGGCCGTCGGTAAGGTGCAGCGCCATAGATTCGGCCTCCAGACGCTCCACTGGGATAATGACTGATACTGTCCGGCTGGCGCTCAGTTCGCCCACGGTGGCCGTGATGGTGGTTTCGCCCTCGGCCACGCCAGTGATAACACCGTTCTCGTCCACCGTGGCGATAGTTTCATCACCGCTGGTATAGACCACTTCCGGCTGGGCGTTCTCCGGCGTTTCCCCATCGTAGGTATACGAGGTCTCTGCGGTAGCCGTTTCGCCGGTGGCCAGCACCAGCGGCGTTTCCGGCAGCGCAACACCGATCAGCTTCGGCCCGCCGCAAGCTGTCAGCATAAAGGCAGCGGCCAGTACAGTACAGAATAATTTCAAGCGCGTTTTCATGACGTTTCCTCCTTGCTTGTTCCTATTTTATCATAAATTTGCTTTGCCACAATGACCAATCGTTCGTTATTGTTTTCTGTGCAAGTTGCTAATGTCAATAGCTGGTCAGTTGTAGAGAGAGCTTCAAGCCCGGAAATCTGGTTTCGGACGTTGGCGTCTTCAATCAAATAGGCAAACACTTCATCATCAAGATTGCAGTATATCGGTAGACTGGTCTCTTGCACGTTGCAAATGCCAACGCTGCAGACCTCGTATGAGAGTGTCGTACCGTCGATTTCCAACTGTATCTCCGTATGCTTTTGTGCCCAATCAGCATCAAGAAATTTATCAAGCTGCTCGAAACCGCCCTCCCAGCCGTCAGTGAAGGTGTGCCCGTAGATGACCACATTGCGGCTGAGATTGGCCAGAGAAACGATGGCATCGGCATCGGCAAAATAGCAGCCATGATAATCTTCGTTGCCGTCGCTGTCCCGGCGCAGATAGTAGTCGTTATCCGGCCCCTGCTGCACCGGCCCGTCGATATTGGTGCCGGGAATCGTGAGCCAGGCAACCGTATCAGGGTTTGCACTCTCGTGCAAAGCTGATTCTGCCGTTGCTGCTCGGGACGGCGTTGGCGTGGGAGCCGGTTCCGGGATGGAGGAGGAGCCAGCTGCAGTACACCCTGACAATGCCAGCACCACCATTACCGTGCCGGATAGGATTGCGGGGATTCTCAGGTGAGCGCGAGAACTGGCCAAAAAGGATGCCCCGGCAAGAGCGCTGCCGTATAGCTTGGAAAATCGCATGGTTTTCTCCTTCCGTATCTATTTTATCACTGGTTCTGTCCCAAAAGATGGACTGCGGCAGCGATGATTTCGGCATTCAATTCAGGCGACAGGATAGAAGCAATATTGTCATATCTGTTGCCACGTTTATATCCAGGATATCCAACATAGTATGCTTGCAGCTTTTGATTGTACAGCAGCACACAATTACGGATCTCCACTAAGGGTTGATCGTCCACAGAAAGGGTCACGGAAAAACGCGCCCGACAGGACGATTTTACAGCTTGAGAGGGCCGCGAAAAATCTGTTATCTTGCAAGTCAACATTGGCCATCACCTTTCTTTTGGGCGGTGCTATAGGCGATTAGAGCCGCCTCCAGGTAGTCCAGCTTTTCCTCCTCGGTATCCAGACCCACAAAATAATGGTCGAACCGCTTGGGGTTCAGCTTCAATTTGCCAGCTCTGGGCGCAGCGGCCTTCTTCTCCCGGACGGGGAAAAGACAGCGCTCGATTGTCTCAACATCGTGGCGCTGAAGAGCTGCAACCTCCTTGGCGGCTTTCTCCGTGATACCGTCCTGATCGTGCTGCTCCAGTACGGCCAGCAGATTCATTTGTGCCACCGGCGTCAAGTCGGCCAGAGCGGCTCCTGCATACACGGAGATCTCCTTTTTATCCACCTTATCCAAAAGAGGCTTTTCAAGGTTCACAAGGCGCATATAGCGGTAGACGGTCCGCTTGCCTTCAGAGCCGATTTTGGCCACTTCATTGACCGCGCCGCTGCCTTCCAGGCGCAGGACTTCGGCCAGCGCCTTATACCCGGCTGCTCGTTCAGAGGGGAGAAGTTCGCTGCGCTGTCCCATGTTGGTGGCGTAAAAGACGGTTTTAGCTTCTTCGTCTGTCATGCCCATGTACACTTGGCAAGGGACAGTTTCCATCCCTGCCCGCCGCGCGGCCTCTCTGCGCCGGTGACCGGCGATAATTTCAAAATCGCCTTGGATTGTCGGGTGTACCCGGACGATCAGAGGCTGAAGGATGCCGGAGGCCCGCACATTTTCCGTCAACTGTTCCAGCTCGGCTTCGTCCATGCTGAACACGTTCTGTTCCGGGTACTCGTGCAGTTTGGTGAGAGGAATATCCAATACCTGAAATTTCTTTGCCCAGCCGGAATCTTTGGAGGGGCGACCTGCCAGAGTGCTGACAACAGAGGCTGCCTGGGTGTTCATTTGCTGCCCGAAATGGTTTCCAGTCAAACGACCCTTAAAATCAAAGTTTTTGCTCATGGTACTTACCCCTCTCTTGCAATCAGTTCATCGGCCAGGGCACGGTATTCTGCGCCCGTGTCACCACCGGCAGGCTTGCCCATCATGGAGCTGTTGACGGCCTCCTGCTTTCGGGTGATTTCCGTGGCAAAAACGGACTGGGGGTACTGCTCGCGCAGCGTCTCGGTTACAGCGGTAGCCACACTGGTTTTATCCTTGAACGTAAGGAGGATGTTTACGGTAGAAAGGTCGGGATTTAGCGTCATGCGCACGTTTCCGATAACGCCCTCCAGCGAGGAAAGGCCCTGCGTGGCAAAGTATTGTGTCTGTACCGGGATAATGACCTGGTTGCTGGCAACCAGCACATTAGTGAGCAGCAGCCCCAGGCTGGGGTTGCAGTCGATCAGGATGTAGTCATACGCCTGGCGCACCGGATCAAGCACGCGCCGCAGCACGGTTTCCCGGCTCATTGCCGTGGCAAGGTAGATGTCCGCTTCGCTGAGCCGCAGGTCCGAGGGGATGAAGTCGAAACCGAATCTTTCGGAATGATAAATGGTTTCGCGGATGTCAGCCGGTTGGAACAATACTGCTGCACGCATCACACTGGCGATGGTGTTTTCCCAAGGTTGGCACCCGGCCACATAGTTGGTGAGATTCGCCTGGGGGTCAAAGTCAATACAGAGAACAGATTTGCCTTTGCGGGCCAGAGCCGCGCCAAGGTTCACGACGGTGGTGGTCTTGCCCACGCCACCCTTTTGATTTGCTACAGCAATAATGTTCATTTTACTTTTCCTCACTTTCCGTCTCTTTTTATGTTGTTTCTTGCAAAATCCACGATTCTCCAAATGACTGGTTTGGGGTACAGCTGCATTACGCAGGGCTTCCATTCGGCACAGCCTTCACACAGGAATTCTTCCAGCCAGACTTGATTTTCTTTGTAGTGGGTGCCGTTCATTCTGTTAAAACAATCCAGACAAAATTCAGCCATTGTAATCACCACACTCGTCGTAGCCCTCGTCGAAAAATCCACAGTCGCGTTTGTGGATGTTTTCTTGATATAGCGACTGGTACTTCTCTTCCAAAGTCCTTTGATAGCAAAACGCCGTGGCCCGGCAGTCTTCCAGACTATTGTGGGCGGCTCCTTGTCCCCAATCGTATCCGAAATAGTCGGCGCAGGTCGAAAGGCTTTTGAACTTGAAATCTCCATGCTTCGCTGAGAACTCTCCGTAGATGGCGGCAAAGATATTGCTCAGATCCTCCACTACAGTATCATCGTTGAAGCTGGCCCCGTAGCGAGTCAAGAACTCACTGTCAAACCCTGTGAAGTTATAGCCGACAATGATTTTCACCTGTGCCAGCACCTGATTTAACTGGGGCAAAACTTCATGGAAATATGGGGCATTTTCAACCATTTCCTTTGTGATATTGTTTACCCTTCTCGCTTCCGGCCAATCTTCTGTGAAGTACGGTTTCACATAACTGTCCAGCAGCACTTTCCCAGTGTCAACATCCAGAATCGAAACCTGGAGGATTTCATCCTGGTAACAGTCCAGGCCCGTTGTTTCGAGGTCAATGGACACCGTAAGAGTTGGGATGGTTCCTCTGTATTTTTCTTCATCAAGTTGCCGCTGCCTATCACACAGGGCCAGCAGCTCTCCATATCGGATTGCTTGCTCCCGTTCTTTCTTCGCTTGAAGATAGCGGGAGCGGCGTTTGCGCCGCTGCTCCTCGCGGTAGGGGGTCATTTCCTCGTCGGTAGCCTTGCGAACTTCTTCGGAGGTCAAGTATCTGTATTTTCCAGTACAGAAACGATTGGAATACATGATGGTTCCCGCATCCTGAGACACGGGAACGAAGCCCAGCTTGAACCATTGTTTTTCTGTCTTGTACTTTGATCTCTCAATGTCAGGCAGAAGCGAGAAGTATAAATTCTTCATTCGGCCACCTCAACATTGGCTGCATTGCCCTGGATGAGTAATGCGTTGCAGATAATCGGAAGCCAGAACGGCCCGCTCTGTGCCATCTCGTGGGGATTGACTTTGCAGTCGCGCCAGGTAAAAAGACTATAGCCTACCTCAATGGCGGTGTATTCGTTGTAAGTGCCAAAGCGTTTTTTTACACGCATACGGATGGCCGCAAAGTCGATACCGTCAAACGACACATACGGTTTGGCAATATCGAAGATTTCGTCGTCCGCGGACAAAAGGTAGCAAGCAGCCAGATAGCTTCGATCAGACTGCTGGCGCTCCAGAAGTGCGCCGGTGAGTACCTGATACCGGCTGCTGTGTTCAGGATTCATCTGGATGGTGATGTACTCTTTTTTGGGCATGGGAATAATCATAATCTTTTACCTCGCGTTTCTTTATCTTGTTTTTTTGCAGTTGTGCCTAATAGGCACAGCAGACTTTCTACATTTTATCGTGACTTTTTGGGACCTTATTTGTAAAGATATTCGGCCAGTTGGGCTTCAATTTGTAGCCATGTTTCCAGACCGGCGGCTCTCATATTGGGATAGATCAGCGTTGCCACGCCGATGATGGCCAGGACAATCAGAGCGACCAGTGCTGCGCAGCGTGCAATCACAAATATGGCATTGACCAATACCCGGAGCAGCTGGGCTGTGCGCGATTTTTTCTCCACGACAGTTACTTCTTCCGTTATGCCGTATGCTTCTTTCAGCTGTGCCTGACGTTTTTCTTCCTGAATGCCCGCCATCAGAATGGCGTGTTTGGTGGGGACGGTTTTCTTTTTCATATCCTTTTCCTCCCAAATGGCCACTTGAGGCCGCCTTTTTTCTGTACTGTTTCCTTGACCTTGAGCTGTCCTGTAATGTAGCCATACAGTTCATCGTTGCCGGAATACAGGAAGTAATCAGGTGTCCACCCGGCAAAGTAGGTGCGCACATCAAAGGGAGACATGGATTTGAGGATATCGTCGCGGTCTCTTTGCGGTACGAAAGAAAAGACATAGTGAATTGTGCCGTTGTCAACCCGGAGAATATCACTTACCAAATCTACCTCCGAGGGCTTGGCACCACAGACGGCCACCAGAATGTCATTCCGCAGATAATCGGCCACCTCGCTCATCTCTCCAAATGCGCCGTAGTCCAATATGAGATAGTCGTATTTGGTTTTGGCAGTAAGGATACAGGTCTTATCGTTGTAGATGTCGGTCCCCTCAATGCGGAAGTGCTTGGTGTCAAACAGAACCACTTCATCGCTGATTTGCGTGTAGGGGGTTAGACTGCTCTCGGCCATCTCGATGACGGCAGCTTTATAGCCCATTGCTTTGACATACAAGCAAAGCTGCATAGCCTGTGTTGTGGTGCCGATGCGGTGCCCGGCTCCACAAACCGCGATGGTGGTGGCGTTCCGTCCACGCAGCCGTGGCTTTGGCAGTACCAAATGCGCACGGGCTGTCTCGCGGTCAACCTGCGAGGGAGGAATGACTACCTCACCAGATGGTTCGGGTGCATCCGAAGGCGTTTCGGCTTGGGGGGCAGGGTCCTCTTGGGGCGGCGCGCTGTTTTGGCCCGCATCTTCGCTGATCAATCCGGCGGCGCAGAGCATCTCGTTGAGGACACGTTTCAGTTCCGCGCCATGATCGGAGCAAATTTGCTCTGGAGGAACCAGTGTCAGGATGTCCCGCATGAAAGCACTGTCTGCAGATAGCCCCTCTGTCACTACGATTATTTTTATACCTGGAATAGTGACGCAGATCCTCTCCAGTAGGCCGAGGGATTGATCTATGTTCCCGATGATTCGAACATCGTAGATCAGGTGGGAAATTTGTTCACCGTTCTGCTCCAACTGCCGCTGGATAGCAGGAATGCTGCGTTCGACGATTTCGCAGACTTCAAATTCTCCACGGAAGTTCAGCTCCCGGACGCTTTCGGCGGTTTCCGGTTTTCCAACTACAACAACCATTTACATCTCCTTCTCTTTCTTTATTGTGATATGGTGATTTCTTTTTTTACCAGGCAATCAATTTTATTGGTCTCTGCCTGGAGCTGGGGCAGCTTTTCGTGTATGTAGGTTCGCTTGGTGAATTTATAACTCGTATGGCCTATGATTTTAATGATAGTATCTTTATCGACACCAGCACGGTCGGCTAGGGAGGCGTATGTGTGTCGGCAACAATAGGGGACGAGGCGGCGGGGATCGTCTGCATGGTTGATTCCCAATTCTTTCATCAAGGGGTAGAATTGGCGCTTTCTCCAGTTGTCGATACGAACTCGAAAACCGCGTGGGCTGGTGATCAAGTAGTTTTCTTGGCCTCGCGTAAAGTAAAAGGAAAACACATACGGCATTATCTGTGAGATAAGAGGTATGATCCGCTCTTTACCTGCGTCGGTCTTGCTCCCCCAAGTGAAAAGAAAATGGTACTGTAAACTGACATCGTTTTTCTCAACTCCAAAAAGTTCTTCTGGCCGTAAGCCGGTGAAGATGAGGATAAGAACTTCTCTTGCAGTACAAGAAAAACGTTCGTTGGCTTGAGCATACAAAAAAAGCCGCGAGATTTCTTCGTCAGAAAAAATTTCACGGCTTTTTGCCTGCACTCCATCAAGTATGAGATAGGGCGATGGATTGATTACGTCAATGCGGTGGACGGCAACGGCATATTTGCAAAGCTGTCCGATCAGCAGCAGTAACTTGTTCTGGAGAGACCGGCTTTTGTTTTGCAGTGCATCCATTGCCAGTTGATAGTCGCTGATCTTGATATCCGACATTGCGCATTGACCCAGAAAGCGGAGCGTCCGCCAGGCGTTTTCATATCCTTCGCGTGATTTCCTTCCCACTTTTCGGAAGTACAGCGTGCTCCATTCGCTATAAATTTGTTCCAGCGTCAGAAGGTTGCTGTTTTGAGATGCCCCACAAAAAGGACAAAACGGATAGTTTTTAATCTCTCTCAAACACTTCTTGCAGATTCGCATTTTTCCATCTCCTTATAAAATTTAGTGTCGACACGGACGTGTCAACATTAAATTTTACAGGGCAGTGTGTTCGAATTCAAATGACCTGTCTGACTACGAATCAGTAGGCCGGGGGTTCGAGTCCCTTCCATCGCACCAGAAAATGCCGTGAAATCGAAAGATTTCATGGCTTTTTTGTTTTGTAAGCCATGGGTGCACGGTTTCTGCACGGTTTTTGCACGGTCGGTGTTATCCATGTCCGATTATGTAGGGCGCTGTATTGCATTGCAATCAGTGCCCTTTTTTGCATCAGGTGAGCAGGGCCAAGCGGAGCTTTGCCTTCATTTCCGGGTCGGCATCCTTGAGCAATTCCAAAAGAGCCGTCATGGAGATGGTGGGTTCGCCTGCGGCGGGTACAGCCTGCGGGCTGGGGGTGTCGGGCTTGGTATAGAAGCCGCTTTCAAACTTCTTGCCCAGCTCCACACGGGAGGACTGCTGGATATGGGCGTAGGTGTTTACCAGCATATCCGCACTGGCGTGTCCTGTGGTCCCCTGCACCGCCTTGATGTCGCCGCCGGAGATCATCAACTGGTAGGTGGCACTGGAATGCCGCAGACCGTGAAAGACGATGCGGGGAAACTCCGGGTGTGCGTCCTGCCATTTCAGGAATTTTTTGCGGATGAGCACCGGCTCCACCGCCAGACCGTTGGGTAGCCGCAGCAGCATCCCGCTGTTGCAGTATCGCTCCGGGTCGAGGGCTTCTTCCCGCTTCAGCCGCTCCAGCCACTGCTTCAGTTCCTCCCGCAGGGCAGCGGTCATAAAGATGGTGCGGCAGGAGGCTTCGGTCTTGGTGTCTTTCAGGATGAGGGAAGTCTTGCTGCCCTCCAGCTTGTCCGGGAAGATGCGGAGGATGCAGCCCTTGTCCACCTGTGCCAGCGTGTCCTTCTGCACCCGCTGCATGGAACGGGTGACGGTGAAGGTACCCATGCCGTTGGCGGCATCAAAGTCGATGTCCTCCGGGGTCAGACCTGCCACCTCCCCTTCCCGCAGCGCACCCACCAGTGTCAGGTGCACCGCCAGATGGAGGATGGGGTCCTCCATGCTGTCTAGCGCTGCCCGCATCTCCTCCACCTCCCAGATGCTGCGCTCTTGGGTGGTCTTTTTTGGGGCTTCCACCGGGACGGGGCTTTTGATGAGGATGCCCCACTCCACCGCCAGCAGAAAGGAATTGTGCAGAAGCTGGTGGACCTCATGGAGGGTGGTGCCGGAAAGGGTGCGCTTTTGCTGCTTGGGCGAGAGGTCTCGCCGCTTGCCGCCCACATACTGTCCGCAAGGGGTCTTGCTCAGGGTGTCGTACAGGGCTTCGATGTGGTAAGGCCGCAGCTTCTGCATCTGCATCTCCCCGATATAGGGGATGATGAGGTTCTGGATAAGGGCCAGATTGGATTGGTAGGTCTTGGGTGCCCACTTGTGCTTGCTGCACTGCTTGGGCAGCCAGTCCATCAGGAACTCCGCCACCGTCACTGTGGACGGGATCAGGAAATTACCGGTCGCCAGCTCGTGTTCGATCTGCTTTTGGCGTTTGACCGCCTCCTCTTTGGTGGGAAAGCTCTCCCATTTGTCGCAGCTCTTGCCGTGCTCGTCCTGATAGGTGTAGCGGACACTGTAAGAACTGCCGCGTTTCGTGATATATGCCATAGATTTGCCTCCTTATCAAGCTGCCCGGTAGAGCCATGCATCGAAGCTGTCTTTCGGGATGCGGATGCTTCCGCCTGCCCGCAGGACACGGAACTCGGTGGTGCTGTTGCACAGGTTGTAGGCGGCACGCTGGCTGATGGCCAGCATCTGCGCGACCTCCTTTACCGTGTACACCAGTTTTGTGGTCTCAGGGCTGTTGGTCGGAGACTTGACGGCATTGGTTCGAGTGACCACCTCCATTGTAGCCGGATCGGAGTCCGACTGCAAGGACTTTTTCGTATAATCCAAAGATTTCACATTCTCGTACATTTTATTACACATAGGCGTTGCTCCTTACTTATCGTGGCGCACCACAGATTCCTGCGTGCGGTTCTCATAGAATCGAATGACCTCCGGCGGGATGCTGTCCAGCGTTTTCAGGGCGGCTTCATAGTCCTGCCGCAGCTTGGCATCCTCCAGACGCTTCAAGACGCTCCCTTCCTTCGCTTTGTCCAGCGAGGCAGAGAGCGTCTTGTTCTTCTCTTTTAACTTTTCATTTTCGGTGGCGGTCTTGGTGAAGGCTACGTTGTACTTTCGCAGCTGGTCCTTCATCCGTGCCACGTTGGGGATATAGCTGTCCAGCACCTTGCTGATCTCCGCCGCTCGGCTCTTGCCGTTGAAGGGATTGATACCCACCAGCAGGGCATCCAACTGCTCCTTCTGCTTGGTCAGTTGGGTCATCTCCTTGAAGATACGGGGCGGGATGTGCTCCCGCCCGGTCTGGCTGGCACTTTCGCCCCGTTCCAGCTCCGGGTACTGCTTGACCATGTGCTGCCAGAACTCGTCCTGCCACCTCACAAGATTCTTGCGGTTGCCGATGATCTCCTTGGCGCTCAGCCGTCCGTCAGCAGTCAGGGGCACGAAGCAGAGGTGCAGATGGGGCGTTTTCTCGTCCATGTGAATGACGGCGGAGAGAAAGGTATCCGGGCACTGTCTGCTCTCCAAAAATTTCAGGGCGTACGCAAAGTACGCCCTGATCTCCCGGTTGGTCTTGTCCTTGAAAAACTCCGGGCTGGCGGTGACAAGCGCCTCCACCACCCGCACGCTGTCCTTGCGGACACGGCAGTGGGCGGCAGCTATCATGCGGTCAGCTTCTTCCCGGTACCTGCCCTGCGGCTGCACCAGATGGAGGTTGTAGCGGCTCCGGTTCGTGTCGATATCCGGGTTGCTGGCGTACTGCTCCTTGGTGCGCTCGTTGTGGGCTTCGATGGGGCTGATGGCAGGCCCCTTGTACTTTTTGAACCTTAAAATGCCGTATTGGGCTTTCATAGATCACGCTCCTTCTTGGGGTGTACAAAAAATCTGTACGGACTTCAAATAACCTGTACGGTTCGTACGACGTACGGAAACCCGAAATATAAACGATAATTCGTTTTAATTTGTTTCAATCCGCCGTACAGATGCGTACAAGTACAGACCGTACAGGTTGTACGAATTTCTTCCGTGAAAAAATGCACTTTTTACGGGCAGGGGTGGACAAGCGGCTCGATGCCTACAAAACCCCGCACCCTGCGGCCACCGGGCAGATAGATGTTGTTGGTGGCTTCAAGGTTATAGCGGCGGTCGTTCTGTCGCAGTTCTGCGCTGAAACGGATCGCCGATACGCTGTGGCAGGCGTTGTCCTCACACCACTGTTTATAAATGTCGTAGAACTCCTTGGAGCTGATGGAGTAGTCCGCCTTGAAGCGGAAATAGCCCTCGGACTCCATGAAGTCGATAACATTGTTGCTGCTGCGTTTGATGGTGTCCACGTTGGCGGCGGCTCGTTCGCTGACGGTAAAGCGGAAATCGTTCTGCACCAGCCGGTGCAGTCCTTCCAGACACCACAGCAGGATGCCCTCCAATTCGGCGCACATCTTCTCTACAAGGAAGGGGTCGTCCGTGCGGTCGGCAGGTTTGTCCTTGGTGGTCAGGATGAGCTGGCGGCGAAAGAAGCCGTCCGAATGGTCGTACAGCGAGGTCAGCGCACCGTTGCCGAAACAGAGGAACCGGGCGTAAATGTCCCGCTGGTAGCTCTGGACACCCTTGCGCTCCAAGTCCAGCTTGGCCTCGGCAGTCACGATGGTCTTGATATAGTTGGTCTTGGGCAGGGCGTTCATGTCCATGTCGTCGTCGATCATGAGCAGGCGGCGTTCCAGATCGGCACGGGCAAAGCGGTTGTTCTCGACTTTCTGGACACTGCCGTTGCTGGCGGCATCCCCCATGAGCCGTTTCAGCACCAGCCCGATGCGGGACTTGCCCTCGCCGCCCTTGCCGACAATGAGCA
>ERZ827108.1013-NODE-1013-length-41332-cov-5.498873_pt1 | contig 41332 bp, 40 predicted proteins | sample MGYA00519921_ERZ827108 | MGnify/ENA primary metagenome ERZ827108 (study PRJEB31778, sample SAMEA3449258) | human gut metagenome | biome: human gut; feature: human-associated habitat; material: faeces | place: United Kingdom | collected 2010/2012 ...
TACCAACACAAATCTTCAACCCAAGGATGTGGTTTCCCAATACAAGGGACTTTGGGTTGTCGAGCGTGCTTTCCGCATATCCAAAGGCACAATCGAGACCAGACCGATATTCCATTTCACCGAGCGTAGGATTGAAGCGCATGTCTGCCTGTGTTTCATGGCTTATAAGGTCTATAAGGAACTGGAACGAATCATCTACAACCTCGGTATGGACATGAGTGTCGACAAGGTGCTGAAAATAGCGAAAACCATTACGACTATCCGACTGAGATTGCCATTGAACGGCTCAATGCTCACCCGTACAATGCTTCTGACTTCCGAGCACAAGTCGCTGAAGCCACTTTTTGACCACTTTGGCGTTTAGGGTGACGCAATGACGAAGTCAGGAGGCTGTTTTAAAAATATTTTTAATTTTTCTGCCAAATTATTTTGCTAAATCAAAATTTAGCATTAACTTTGCAGTGTAATCAAACGAGAGAACAATGAAGTACAACGAACTGCACAGGAAACTCCGGAAAGCCGGATGTTATCCCACCGGAGAATCCCGGACTGGTCATCCTGAGTGGTACTCGCCGATAACAGGCAGGAGATTCACCACAAGCAATCATGAAGCTCAGGAAGTCAAGAACGGAACTCTGAGATCCATTCTCCGGGATGCCGGAATCAAGTAAGGGACGGGGCTTGGCCCCTCCCTTTCCAACCCCGGCTATGATAAGTTTGTTAAACAATAATAAAGCATCACGACAATGAAAACAGTCAGAGTATTTATCGAACGCGGCAAGGACGGTTCCTATGGAGCCTATATGCCGGATGAAAACAATCTCTCTTATGGAGTGATTGGTGACGGTGATACAGCCGCAGCCGCTATCGCTGATTTCAAGGCGGTGTACGAGGATATGAAGGAGTCATATCAGAAGGAAGGCCGTCCTTTCGAGGAAGTCGATTTCGCCTTCTCATACGACCTTCCCTCATTTCTGGTCTATTACGCTGACCTTATATCCTACAAGGGATTGTCGAAGCTCACGGGTATTGCTCCGGCTCAATTGTCGCAGTATATCTCCGGCTATCGCAACCCTTCGCCCAAGACTACCCGGAAGATTCAGTCCGCCCTGAATTCTTTCGGCAACGAATTAAGTCAGCTTCAACTCGTTTGATTACACCTTTAACAATGTTCTCGCTGACTTCGCGCCTCCGCCTGCACGGCGGGGGCGCTCTTGTCTATGTCCTTCTTATTTCGTATCTTCGCAAAACAATTCCTCTCACCTATGAATATGCAAGAACATCCATATGCATTCACCGGCAGATTCAACATTTTCCGCGGTCGCATCGTCTCGGAAATCGTCATCTGCTCGCCTGACGACGCAGAACTTGTCTCCACCAGAATTCGGGCCCTCTGGGACACCGGATGCTCCCAGTCGATCATATCCAAGCGTGTGGCCGACTTCCTGCGTCTGCAGCCGGACAACAAACAACAGTTCCGCTCTCCATTCGGTGGCACGGCTGGCTGCGATGTAGCCAACGTCAGGCTCTGCGTCGTACTCGGTGGTATACGCATCCCTATCGACGCGGCCATCAACACAAAACCAAACTCAGACCCTGACTGCGACATCACTCTCGGTCTCGACTTCATCACCATGGGCGACTTCGCAATCTCCCACCTCGGAGAATCGCTTTTCCTCTCTTTCTGCTATCCTCCCGTCGGTGCTCCTACTGATTTTACTCTCATCGCTCCAAGACTGCTGAAAGAACACGTCCTGGCCGAATGTGCTGAAATCGACGAGTCTTCCGCTGTCGAGTCAAACCGCCGTAAACTCATAATGATGGACTACTGGGACGAGGTTGCTGATAAAATCTGATTTTTCTTGTGGCCATGTTCCTTTCTTGTCGTATATTTGCAGCAAAAACAACAAATACGACAAATGGCACACACATTAATCGTTAAAATAAACGGCACATCATACAGACCGGAAAAGGACATCTGTGCGGCTCGTTTGCTTGATAAAGACGATATCGTCATTCTCAAGCAAGAGCCTGACAACGAACATGACCCGAATGCTATTCAAGTTATGACGAGAACCGGCAATGTGATAGGATATGTCGAAAGGGGATCCTCGGAGTTACTGTCTCAAAACTTCGATAACCTGACGGCTTCAGTTGAATCGATAAAGAATCGCGAAATTCCATTCATCTCGATAAAAGTCAGCATCAACGACTATCCGACGTCTCAACCGGAAATCGTGACTGACCCTAACCAAATGTCGGCAACGGAAAGGATGATGATTCTGGAAGACATCGTCAAGAGTTCAAAGCCATTGGATAGGATACCGGAAGGTTGCAGTTACATGGAATTGCCAATTTCCTGGACACAAGAACTGCCTCGTAAAAATGTTTTGCGTGCAAAACATTGTAAACAAGGTGACAGAATAAAATTCGTTCTTCCTACAGTTGCAAGATATCCTGGCCGTGTGGAAGCGTTTACAGATGATGACATCCTGATTGGATATATCGACGAGGATCTTTACATCGGATTGGCAGACATGATCGAGAATATAGTTTCTCCATCAGTCTCCAGAATCGATATGACGGGGCGGATTTGTGTCCGCTTCTATTATCATTACGGGAGCATCAGGATCTCAGATAGAGGTTTCTATGATTTTCCATATAAAGAAGTAGGCTCAGCACAAGCCTTGGCCAAGGAAGATCCATTGGCAGCTCTTGACATGATCCAGTATGCCGTTGACCACGAAAAAGGCATCACGGCAAAATCGGTTGCCATGACTTGCTACTGGCACTTGAAGGATTGGGAGTCTCGCCGAGCAATGGCACAAAGGATGATCGACACTATCGAATCGATTCCGGAAGACGAACTGGATCCATTCTCGTACAATCTATTCCAAACGCGAACCATTCCTGAGTTAAGGAAAAACATCGAATCCTGTGACAAAAAACTGTATTCAAAGAAAAAGAAAAAATGAGTTTTGTTTGGCAGTGTAAATTATTTGTCGTAAATTTGCAGTGCTAACAAAACCATAGCAGTTTGCCTGCTACCTTGAGCGCGGTTTAGACGCTCGACATATTCGGGCTTTTTTTATGCCCGTACAGGCTCAGAGATTCGTCCTCTGTGGCTGACATATATTGCAACCGTAAAAGGCTGCCATTCCGAAAACTTAATATCGCCCTCAGGGGTAGGCATTATGGTTTTGTTAGCAACGGAATGGCAGCCGTTTTTTAGTCTGCCAGTAGCTAACAAAACCATAATGCCAGAAATCATGAATCAAGCATTATCAATGGGCCATGCGCCCGCAGTTGCCTCGGGCCGGACGCTCCGGTCCCGCGCCCTCCGTGCCGTCAACGTACGGAAAATGTGCGCCCGTGCTATCTCACTCGCACGTCGCAAGTCAGTAACCCTCGCCGTCATCAGCGCCGCCTCCTGCTACGCAGGTGCGCTTCTCGGCTATGATCCGCTGACCTATACCGCCGCATTCGTCGCCCTCGGATTCGTCCGTCTCGCCGATAGCGGCCAGAAAGGAGGTGTATTATGATGAAGTTCTTCCATCCGGTATCAACATTCTCCACCACCGGGAAAACAGAAAAGGGTCGCGCCCTGCAGGATATGGCACTAAAGTTCGATCGAGCTTTGATTCATGGCGATTCCCTGACAATCTCAAATATCGTATGTAGAATGCGAGAGATAGCCGCTGTTCTCGATGCCCGGTATCCGCGCACTCGTCCAACGTTAATCGATTGGTGCATCGATGATGAAGGGAATGGGCAGATTTCGGCAAAACCCATGTCCGATAACGTCGGCCTCCTCGATAAAGACTACTTCCGTATCACTTTCAACACCGTGGCCAATGCTGCTACTATCGATGAGGTGCTCGACCGATTCACACTCGCCAGCATCGAGAAAGGAGGTGACGCATGAGCCGCAACATCCCCACAATCACCATCGGGCAGGTGATGAACTTCAACTCCGCCGGCATGCCCGACAACGTGCAGTATGAGATTGCCGCCATCATCGACACTACCGACGAGATTACACCGCTCGGACGCCTCCGCTTCGAGGACGCTTCCGACCTGGTATCTCTCTACAATATCATCGGTAATTATATCCGGACCTACGACCTTGATAAAGCCGACCGGGAGAAGGAAGGAGGTGACAAATGAACATGTCGCAACACAAGGTCCGGAAAGCCCTCGGACTCCTTCCGGAGGTACAGAAAGACGAGGATTCTCCATCGCAGGATACCAACACCATCATCGTCGAGGAATATATCCAACAGTATGCTCCTGCCGACGCCTACGGCTCCGGAGTAATCATTCAGACCACTCCGACATCATAAACAGCCTCGCCGATATGGCGGACCTCACGCATGACGAGGTCAATGCCGTCCTGATCCGTCGGGGATATCGCCCGGGACGCAACGGTTCCGGTTCCTTCGGATGGTTGATGCGCCCGATTTAGGTGTTGCACATATCCCCGAAAATTGTTATATTTGTAGAAAATAAAGGAGATACGGCAATGAAAACTTTTTTAATCTTTATCGGAATCGTTTTTTTCAGTGTAGTGGTGGCATCTCTGCTATCGAATGAGCCGTTGCCTAAATCAAAGCCGAAGCGCAGAAGATATTCTTCGTCCAAGCCTCCCAAGACTTTGCCTTGGTTCGACAAGGATTATTTGGAGAGGAAACGAAGAAAGGAAAACGATATACACTTCTAAATTTTTTGACCCCTATATAGGCGCACCGTCATTGATTTGACGGTGCGTTTTTAGTCTTTTATACTCTTTGGGTTTCCCTCTATTTTTGCTCAAAATCAATATCTCTCCGATTTATGAGTGAAATTAGAGACACCGCTACTGTTACCCTGAACGTCAATGGCGCTCAGGCTAAACAGATGATGTCTGAACTTGAACAGAAGATTTCAGACACCAAGAAAAAAATATCTGACCTTAAAGCCAAGATGGCTGACCCTAAGGAGATTGAGAAGGCTCGCAAGGAACTCAAATCTTATCAGAAGCAACTTGATGAAATCAAGTCTGCAACTGAAGGAGTGAACTCGGCTCTCAGTAACCTCGACTCCGCTACACCTCGTCAGCTTGAAAAAGCTCTTAAAACTCTCAATAGGCAGCTGAAGGACATGCCCCCGGGGTCGGAGACATGGAACTCTCATGTCGAGAAGATAAAGGAACTCAAATCTCGCCTTGCAGAACTCAAGGACGAGATGAAAGACCAGCAATCTTTATGGGATAAATTCAAGAATTGGTCTGCCGATGCATGGCCCGCCCTTGACTTGCTTAATCAGTGGGGCGGTAGCTTTGTAGACTTGGCTCGGTCTGCCGTTGATGCCTTCGCGGAGATGGACCAGGAAATGGCGAACGTCCGCAAGTTCACGGGCATGACCGAGGAGCAGGTCAATGAACTCAACGAGGCTTTCAAGAACATCGACACCCGCACGAGCCGGGAAGACCTCAATAAACTCGCGCAGGAGGCTGGACGCCTCGGAAAGACTTCATCCGAGGATATCCTTGGATTCGTCCGAGCCGCCGACAAGATTAATGTCGCACTCGATGACCTTGGTGAGGGTGCGACCCTCACGCTCTCCAAGCTGACCGGCATCTTCGGTGACGAGAAAATCTATGGAACTGAACAGTCCCTCTTGAAAGTCGGTTCCGTTATAAACGAGTTATCACAGAATTGCTCGGCTTCCGCTCCTTACCTCGCTGAATTTGCCTCACGTATGGGAGGTGTCGGCGCTCAGGCTGGCATGACCATTCAGCAGATTATGGGATTTGCTGCCGTGCTTGACAGCAACGAGCAGAAAGTAGAGGCTTCTTCTACTGCATTGTCGCAGGTCATTGTCAGGATGATGCAGGAACCGGCTAAATATGCCAAAGTCGCCGGTCTGGATGTGAAGAAGTTCACGACTATGATTAAGGAAGACACCAACGGTGCCCTCCTTCTATTTCTTGAAACCTTGCAGAAGGCAGGAGGTATGAACGTTCTTTCCCCGATGTTCAAGGACATGGGAGAGAATGGTTCTCGCGCCATTGCCGCACTCTCCACCCTCGCCACTCATATCGATGAAGTGAAGGCTCAGCAGGAGGCGGCAAATGTCGCGTTCAAGGAGGGGACATCCATCGATAAGGAGTTCAATGTTCAGAATACTACCGTTCAGGCTGGTCTTGACAAGTGTGCCAAGGCTGCGCAGGAAATCCGTGTCGAACTGGGTCAGAAACTCCAGCCTCTTGTGTCGCACTTCCTAAGTTCGACATCGGCTGTCATGCGTGCCCTGCTCACTACGATCAAATTCATGATTGAATATAAGGGCGTGATTATTACTCTGGGAGCCGCCATTGCTGTTTATACATTGCAAGTCAAAGGCGCCGCTATTGCTACGGCTGCATGGAATGTAGTTTGCAAAATAGTACAAGGAACGGCTGCTGCCGTTAGAGCCACGGTTCTATTGCTTAGAATAGCTTACCTGAATCTAACGGGCCAAGTTACCAAGGCATCAGCTGCCATGCGTCTCTTCAATACGGTGAGCAAAGCTTCGCCGTTAGGTCTTCTTTTAGCAGCTCTGGCAACTGCCATCGGTCTCTTCGTTACATTCATGCATCGCGCTGATGAATCGAGAAAGGCTCTTGAACAGGCACGCAAGGAAGAGGAGAATTGGAAAAAATCTCTTACCGACATCTCTGAGGCTTCTGCGCAGGCTGCGGCTAAAGAAGAATCGAAACTCAAATCTCTGTATGCAACTGCTATTAATCAGGCAAAATCAACAGATGAACGTAGGAAAGCCGCTGAACAGTTGCAGAATCTTTATCCCGCCTATTTTAAGAATCTTTCCACGGAGCAGATAATGGTCGGAGGCGCCAAAGACCAATATGATAAATTGAGGGAATCTATTATAAAGACTGCCCGAGCACGTGCTGCCGCTGCGAAGATCGAGGAGAATGAAAGTCAACTGCTCGCCCTTGAAAGTCAGCTTGAGAATGAAAAAAGACTCAGGCAGTCCGTCAGTCTCAGTATAATACTGCGGTGCAGAATAAGCAACAAGCCGAGAAGGAACATCGTCCAGCTGTCGATAGAGCCGCCCTTGGTGATTCTCGTGAAATGGATTCCCGGGATACTCAACAGCATGTACAGGCTCTCAACAAAGCCGCCGATGCTGTTCGCGAAGCATCGGGGAACCTTAAGGAAGCCAATACTGCCGTTGCGAATACGGAACGTAAAATGGCAACAATAAATAATACCAACCAAGTTCTCGCCCAGAAGTATGAGGTCTCTGCAACTCCCAAAAACACACCGAAAGATCCGGAGATTCCTGCCGCTCCTGAAGGCTATACTTCACAAGTTCAAGCCGAAAAGGATGCGAAAAAGGCTCAGGCTGCCGCTCGTGCTGCCGCTGTCAAGGCTAAGAAGGAATTCAAGGAACAACTTGACCAGATCAAGGCTGCGCGCGACAAGGAGCAGGCAGAAATCATGGCTCTCCGAATGATGGGTGAGATTAACTATCTCGAATATAACAAGCGTAAACTTGCCGCTGACGAGAAGTATTATGATGATTCCATCGCACTCTTCGAGAAATGGGGCATTCTGGAAGACGACCAGTGTCAGGCTCTCGCCCGAAAGCGTGAGGAGTTCCTCAGCAAAGCAAATGAGCAAAGTCTGGCCCTCAATAAGGAGGCAATTCAGCGCGTGGCTCAGGCTGAGGAGCGCGACCTGAAGGCCCGCTATGCCTATAAGAGCAGCCACACGCTCGCTGAGGAATTGCGGCTTGAGGAAGAATTGCTCACAATCCGGTATAACGCCCTTATGGACCAACAGGCTCTATACAAGAAGACCGACAAGCAATATGAGGAATACCAGCGACAGATTGATGATCTTTTCCTGAAAGATCAGGAGGAGAAACAGAAGAAGCTCATGGCTAAGATCGACGAGTTCCGGAAGAGATTCGACCATCAGCCTGTCAAGGTGAAGTACGACATGGAACGTGCCGCACTCGAGGAACTGTATCGCCTGAAGAAAATCAAGGAGGAGGAATATCGCCGGTGGCTAAAGAAGCTCAATGAGCAGGAAGCCGAGGAAACTGAGAAAGAGAAGGAAGATCTTCCGGGAATGAAGAAACCTGACACTTTTAAGAATAGATCGGCGAAAGCTATCGATGATTATGCAAAAGCAAAAAAAGAACTTAAAGAAGCATTTGATTCCGGGGTTATCAGTGAGGAGGAATATAAGACGGCATTACAACGAATCGAGAACGATTTGCGTAAGTCTCTGTTATCTCCTCTGCAGGAATGTAAGTCGGAATGGGTTTCGTTACTGTCCACTATGGCTGAATCCTGGGCTGAATTCGCCGATGCCCTTAAGGATCCGGACGGTGACCCACTTTCAGCCATTGGAAATGCAATAACCGCCACAGCTGGAATCGTTACCTCAGTGATGTCATCTATTACCGAATTTCAACGTGCTGAGTATGAAATACAGGCAGCACAAGTAAAAAAAAGGTATGATGCCGAGATTGACGCCGCCCAAGGTAATTCCTACAAGGTGCGGAAATTGGAGAAGCAACGCGAGAAGGATCTTGCGAATCTCAAAAAGGAGCAGTCGAAGAAACAGTTCGCTCTGCAGGTCATCGCTACAATCGCCCAGACTGCCGCCAATGCCGTTCAGGCTTACAGCGCCGGTCTGTCAATTGGAGGCCCTGCCGGTCTGATTATGGCTCCTATCGCCGCAGCTCTTGCCGTTGCGCAGGGTGCCGTGCAGATTGCTCTCATTAAGAAGCAACAGCAAGCCGCCGAGGCGCAGGGATACTCCAAGGGCGGTTTTACAAAACCGGGAGCCGTCGACGAACCGGCCGGCATCGTCCATGCCGGAGAGTGGGTCGCATCGCAGAAACTTCTCGCTAACCCGGTGGCACGTCCGATGATCGAGGCTCTGGACTATGCGCAGCGCACAAATACAATCGGATCTCTCAAAGATGAGGATGTGTCGCGCTCCATCCGCGCTACTGACTCGATGGTTCGCATGGCTGAGTCCGACAGATCATCCGCGCTCATGGTGGCTGCCGTTGTCCAGAATGCAGAAGCTATGGCAGCTCTCAACGAGCGCCTCAAGCATCCTATCGATGCGGCTGTTTCCATCGCCGGGGAGCATGGCTTCGTTCAGGCTGAGGATAAATACAACAGATATTTGAAAAATAAATCTCCTAAGGATTTCTGACATGAATCTATATATCGACGGCAAGAAAGCCGTCATTAAATCCGGTTCATCCTTTGAGTATATTTCGGAAAACCGTGCATTCACGGATTCCGATGCATATACTCTCTCGATTACGCTCCCTATGGCGGGATGCCCGCAAAACCGGGACATCTTCGGCAATATGGAGCGAATGGACTTCAATTCCCGAATTGTCGTCCTCGATGCAACTATCGTTGACGGCGATTTCTGCAAAACCGGTGTCATTTCAGTTGTCGAGGCAACCGAATCCGAGCTTAAGGTCCAGTTCCTTGAAGGTCGTTCTGTTCAGAACTTCTCAGTAGATTATGATGAAATCTACATCAATGAACTGAATCTCGGCTCGTACCCGACTACTCTGCCTGCATCCCCGTCATATCCTACGTGCGATCAAGGTGCGGATTATGTGCCGTTCCAATGGGTCAACGATGCTGCGGAAGGATTCCTAAACAACAGCATCGATGGCGTGAGTTCACCTGTCTGGTCTGATGATACCAAGGAGGAAGGAAAACTGTCATATATGCCTTATCTTCTTTTCATCGCAAAGAAGATTTGTCAGGCAACCGAGTTCTCCTACGACTTCTCACCATGGGAAGCCTCAGAGGACCGTTTCCTTATCATCTGCAACGCAATTCCCGCAGCTTGGGACACACCGGCGATTGCCCGTGCTCTCCCTCATTGGTCGTTCCCGGAGTTTTTTACGCAGCTCGAAAGATTCCTGGTGTGCGAGTTCGAAATAGATTATAAAAAGAAATCTATCTCGATGCGATACTCAAAAGATGTGGATTCTCTTGAAAATTCTGTCAAGATTGACAGAATCATAGATGATTTCAGCTCCGATATTTCCTACAAAGACCCGCTTTGTAAATATCGTGCTGCTTCCAGAATCCATTTCGCCGACCGCGGTGACTCTCAGTGGAAATTCGATTCTTGCAGTTGGTTCATCGAGTTTATGATGAAAGACTCGTCGCGAGTCATGGTCTTCAACACTTCTGCGGAATACAATGAATGGTATAACACGAACCGTAGCCATTTCGGAGGAACTACAAAGGATGGTGTGAGAGGCTCTATTCGCGGGAAACTGTTTCACATCAAGGAATCCAATAGTTATTTCATCTGGAAGGTGGTTCCCACGGATTCCCGTTATGTGAATCGCGGCCAGCCAATCGCTGAATGCCGGTGGCGCTCTGTATATTTGAACAGATTCGGAGATTACGTCTATGATCCAGATTCCGATGAGTCTGTCGAGTTGAAAATCGTTCCAGCCAGAATCGATTATCTTTCCTGGTCTCGTGGATATGCCGTATTCCTCGAGCCCGCAGGATATAACGAAACGGAAGACGTGGATGAAAACGAGATCCGGCAACCATACGGATACAGCATCCTCAACAAAGATAATGAAGTTGACAAGGCTCCGGAATATTATGACAAGCTTCTCATAGCGATATGGGACGGCACTGGTCATTATTCCTATCAGCCGTGTCCCTCGGTGGATGGACGCCTCTCAATCGTCAGTCGTTATAAAACTTATCAGAACGGAATCCTGATAAAGCCAAAGGAAAAAATCAAACTTAAATTCCTTTCTGATAAGATTCCGGATGTCCGCTCCGTGTTTCATATCAGAGGGCGCCGTTATTTGTGCGAAAAAATAACTGCGACATTCAACGATGATGGAATGTCGCAGTTGATGAAGGGCGAGTTTTATCCGATTGCGGACTAAAGCGCACCTTCCATGTTGTAGATATCCGGATTCATCTGCTCCGAATGATCCGTGTAGATGTCGGTAATCGACAGCGATGAGTGTCGCGCCTGATCTCTTACATCTATCGTCTGCACATTGTTCGATTTCAGCATCTCGGTGATGCCGGTGTCCTTCAGGGAGTAAAACTTCCACTCCTTAAGCAACCCTAAAGGAGTGCGGAGTTTTCCCCAGTGGTCCCGGAATATTTTCGGATCAATTTCATTCCTCCCGGGACGCAACCCGTCGGAGAATATGAAATATTGCATCGGCTCTGAAAATATGCCGAGCTCCAGAGCATATTTCAGCACATTCTTAGGTACCGTCACGGTCTGTTTCTTCTTGTTCTTTGAACACTCGGCAGGAATCGTGACGGTGCCCGCTTTCAGATTGAAGTCTTCGATTCTCAGACGCACCATCTCCACCGGACGGATGAAACAGTAATATAGCAGGTAGCAAGCCAAGAGGAAGTGCTTGTCATGCTCCATGCAATAACCGGTGATCTTCGCCACCTTCTCAACCGGAATCACCGTCCTTTCCTTCTTGTAGAGTCGCTTGCTGATGGGCGATATCCCATCCGACGGCCGCGACTTCACATAGCCCTTCTCCACCATGAAACTTGACAAGAGCCGAAGGAAATGGAGGTAGTTGTTACGGGTCTGCGCTCCGTTGTCGCGCTCGATGAACACGTGATCCAGAAACTCCACGCAATAAGTTCTGTCGAACTGGTATACGTAATAGATGGGTTTGACCTTCTGCGCATACTCCCTCAGGATCTTAAGGTAGGACTTGTAACCGTTGTAGGTCTCCTTGCGGTAGTAACCGCTCTCCAGCATCTTGCTGATGTGCGTGTCAAACCTGTCGAGCACATCGGGGAAGACATACAGCTCGGCTGTGTCCTTGGCAACCCAAGGATTCCATCCTCGCGTTAATTGTTCTGTGATTCGCTTGATGACGTCGCGCACGTATTGCCGACGCTTCACTATGCCCTTGATCCGGTTCGTCTTGATCCGTTTTCTCCGGAGTCGACCCGCGTTTGGGTCGAAGGCATAAAACTCGATGTAATTGCAGCCTTCCGTCTCCCGGTAGACCGGCAATGTGTACTGGATGGCGGATGCAATGCCGCTAATCTCGTCTCTTTTTGGTTCCACCCTGATCTCCTCAGGTGTGGGGCTTTCGTTTGGATACATTTTTTAACATTATTTAGCAGTCGTGCGCCGCTGAATAATGCAGGTTTTTGACTCGAAACAAAAACGACGTGTCCCGTTTTTGTCCCGTTTAAAAAAATTGAAACGCCCGTAAGTGATTGACTTACAGGCGTTTACATTGTTCTCAGTCGGGGTGACAAGATTCGAACTTGCGACCTCACGCCCCCCAGACGCGTACTCTAAACCTACTGAGCTACACCCCGTTGTATGTTTCGGAAAATCAGCGTGACCCTTTGTCGGGCTCCAGCCAGTATTGAGATTTCATCAGTGCTACTTTGCATCCGATGTGGGAGGTAATCGCAATACCTTTCCGAAAGCGAGTGCAAAGTTACAATCATTTTACGAATTCTCCAAATTTTTTCGGAAGAAAATTTAGGGAATCGTTAAATTAGTTCTGGAATCGTTAAAATAATGTCGCTGATAGTCTTTAACATAAGCTTCTTATGCTTGGGAGAACATAAGTGACATAAGTTTTCATAAGTGGCTATCTGAAACCATCCGGGCAATCAACATAAGAATAATAGGGACCTGAAGGTCAATATAAGCCATCCGGACGGCTTATGTAGAGCGCGAGCTCCATGTCTAACTTATGTTTGGACGTCCTGATGGATCAATATCGCCTCTTATGAAAACTTATGTCGCTTATGTTCTCCCTCGCGTGTCCTGTCTTGACGAAATCATGTTTTCGGGGTAAAAACGGCAATTTTAGGGCAGGATAATGCTCCAAATGAACAAAAATCGACTTTTTTCAAAAAATATCGCATTTTTTTATCGAATTATTTGGTGGATTCAAAAAATGGTTGTAACTTTGCACTCGCAAACGGGAAACAAACCCCGGACGCCAATCTCGAAAGAGTCGAGAGGGTCAAAACAAGAATGGTGCGTTAGTTCAGCTTGGTTAGAATACATGCCTGTCACGCATGGGGTCACGGGTTCAAGTCCCGTACGCACCGCCGAGGAGAGAGGAAGAGCAACAGTGTTAGTATTCGTACTGCCTGTTGCTCTTTTTCGTTTATACGGCCTACACTCCCAAACCGGCCGCACCATAACCATTCCACGCCAATTCTCATCATGAAGATCGCAATCATCAACGGACCGAACCTGAATCTGCTGGGCAGACGCAATCCCGGAATCTACGGTACCGAAACGCTGCAGGACACCCTGTCGCGGATTCGCCAGACTTTCCCCGACATCGAGATCCTCGACTTCCAGTCCAATTCAGAAGGCGCACTGATCGACGCCCTCCAGACCTTTGGCTATGCCCCCGACATCCGCGGCATCGTCATGAACCCCGGTGCCTACGCCCACTATTCCATCGCCCTGGCCGACACCATCGAGGCCCTTCCCGTCCCTGTGATCGAGGTCCACATCAGCAATATCCACGCACGCGAGGAATTCCGCCACACATCGGTCACCGCCCGCGCCGCCCGCGCCGTCATAGCCGGATGCGGCCGTCAAGGCTACCGTCTGGCCGTGGAGGCATTGCTCAGCATGTAACAATATGGACGCGAACCTTGACAGATACATCGAGGCGCACAGCTCGGCCGAGCCGGAATGGCTTTACGAGCTGAACCGACGTACCAACCTGCGCCTGCTGAACGGCCGCATGTGCTCCGGGCCGGTACAGGGACGGCTGCTGAAGATGCTGACCGGAATGATCGCCCCGCGGCGCGCCCTGGAGCTCGGCACGTTCTCCGGCTACTCCGCGATCTGCATCGCCGAGGGAATGCCTCCGGACGGCCATCTTGACACAATCGAGGCCGACGACGAACTGGAGGATTTCATCCGCGACGCCTTGGCCCACGCCCCTGCCGGAATATCCGGCAAGATCCATCTGCACATAGGCCCGGCGCTGGAGGTGGCAGCCACACTGCAGCCGGAGTCATACGACCTGGTCTTCATCGACGCCGACAAGCGGGAATACACCGCGTATTACCGGACCGTGATGCCGTTGCTCAGGCCTGGAGGCTACATCCTGGCCGACAACACCCTCTGGGACGGCCACGTCATCGACCCCGCCTACGACCGCGACCGCCAGACCCAGGGAGTCCGCCATTTCAACGACACCGTAGCCGCGGACACGCGCGTGGAGAAGGTGATAATCCCCCTGCGCGACGGACTGACGCTGATCCGCAAACTATAATCGCGCTCCCTCCGTTGTATTATTACTAATGTATTTTTAATATGGAAGGCAAAAGACAAGCAAAGATAGCCCGTCTCCTGCAGAAGGAACTGGGCGAGATATTCCGCCTACAGACAGCCAAGATGGGCAACACGCTGGTATCGGTCAGCACCGTCCGCGTGTCGCCGGACCTGAGCATCGCCAAGGTTTACCTCAGCATATTCCCGCCGGAACGTGCCGGCGAGATACTGGAGAACATCAAGCGTCAGAGCAAGACCGTGCGCTACGACCTGGCCCGAAACGTCCGCGAGACGCTGCGTAAGTGTCCGGACCTGCAGTTCTACATGGATGACTCGCTGGACTACGCCGAGAACATCGACCGGCTTCTGGGCCACACTGCCGGAGAAGCCGCCGAGACACCGGAAGTGGAAGAATCGAACCAGGAAGAATGAGCATACTGCCGGCGCGGATAGCGGCACGTTATCTGCAGTCCAGGAAATCACACTCAGCCGTCGGGGCCATCGCCACCGTGTCGATCATCGGCATGGCGGTGGCCACGGCTGCCATTGTGTGCGTACTCTCCGTGTTCAACGGATTCAAGAGCGTCATAGGCGAGCGTCTGGACACGCTTGCGCCTGACGTACTGGTGGAGCCGTCGGCGGGCAAGGTCTTCGCCCGCGCCGACAGCGTCGCCGCCGCCGTGGGCCGCATCAAGGGTGTGGCCGCGGCCACACCTACCCTGGCGGACAATGCCCTGATCATCGCCGCCGGGCGCGAGATGCCGGTATTCCTGATGGGCGTGGACCCCGACGCCTACGCCCGTACCACCAGCATCCGCCAGCTGATCGACCCCAAGGAGGGAACTTACCTCAAGGCAGGAATGGAGCACGGCATGCCCGAGACCACCATAAGCATCGGCGTGGCCTCGCAGATGTCGTCGTTCCCCACGGACAGGCTGCTGCTGTTCACCCCGAGGCGCGAGGGAAAGGTCAACATGGCCAATCCAGCGGCAAGTTTCATCACCGACTCGCTGTGGGTCAGCGGCGTGTACCGCGCCATGCAGAACGATTACGACGAGAACCGCATCATCGTGGACATGCCCACTGCCCGGCGGATGTTCCAGTACACAGACCAGGCCTCGACCCTGCATGTGGCCGCCGCCAACGGCACCGACCCTGCCGAACTGGCCCTGCGCGTACAGAAGGCGCTTGGACCTGACTTCACCGTCAAGGACCGTCTGCGCCAGCAGGAGATGAACTTCCGCATGATCGAGATCGAGAAATGGGTGTCGTTCCTGCTGCTGGGATTCATCCTGGTCATAGCCAGCTTCAACATCATCTCCACCCTGTCCATGCTTGTGCTGGAGAAGGAACAGACGCTCTCCACGCTGGCTGCAATGGGCATGTCGCGCCGCCGCATCGGGTCGGTATTCGCATGGGAGAGTTTCCTCGTCACGGCCATAGGCGGTCTGTCGGGAATACTTCTGGGACTCGTGCTGTGCCTGCTGCAGCAGCATTTCGGACTCATCCGGATCGGCGACGGCACGCAGACCATCATGTCGTCCTATCCGGTCGTGGTCAAGGCCTCCGACCTGCTGCTCTGCGCCGTACCGCTCCTTGCAATCGGAACCGTTTCGGCACTGATCACCTCTCAATTTGCCAGGAAGCGAATCTAATTATCAATGTTTGACAACATTTTGTGTGCAAAAAGTTGCCGATTCAAGGATTTTGTTGTAATTTTGTCAATTATTGCGACAATCTGCACATTTCAGATTAAACAACCAAACGAAGTCCACTGAATCGAAAAGAACTAAGAAATTATGGAGAGACTCGATAATCTTGACAAGAAGATATTGAACATCGTGATGAGCAACGCACGCATGGCGTCGAAAGACATAGCCGAGATGTGCGGCGTGTCACGCGCGGCGATCCACCAGCGGCTGCAGCGGCTGATCGACATGCAGGTCATAGTCGGCAGCGGCTACCTAGTCGATCCCCACAAGCTGGGTTACAACACCTGCACCTATGTCGGCGTCAGGCTGGAGAAGGGCTCGCTCTACCGCGAGGCGGCACGCCAGCTGGAACTGATTCCCGAAGTGGTGGAATGCCACTTCACCACCGGCCCGTACTCCATGCTGATCAAGGTGTACGCCTACGACAACCAGCATCTGATGCAGCTGCTCAACGACCAGATACAGCATATCCCCGGAGTCACCGAGACCGAGACCCTGATCAGTCTGGAGCAGAGCATGAACCGTCAGATCAAAATCGATGTGGAAAATGACTGATAAGCACAAGAGGTATCTCTACCCGCTGCTGTCGGTGATACTGCTGGCAGTGACGGCCATAGTGTTCTTCGCTCCCGACGACCTGGAGGGGAACGTCCTGCAGCAGCACGACATAATGCAGGGCATAGCCAACGGCCAGGAAGGCAAGGCCTACGAAGCCGAGACCGGCAACACCACCCGCTGGACCAACTCGCTGTTCGGCGGAATGCCCAACTTCCAGATCGCCCCGACCTACCCGGCCAACAAGGTGCTGGAGTTCGTGGGCAAGGCTTATATGCTATGGCTCCCGTCGCCGGCCAACCTTCTGTTCGCCATGATGCTGGGCTTCTTCATCATGTGCCTGTGCTTCAGGTTCAAATGGCACAGCGCCCTGTTCGGTGCCATAGCATGGGGATTCTCCTCGTACTTCATCATCCTGATTGGAGCCGGACATATATGGAAGTTCGTCACCCTGGCCTACATTCCGCCCACCATCGGCGGCATCGCGCTGTGCTACCGACGCAAGTACCTGGCCGGCATGGCGCTGGCGGCGTTGTTCGGCGCCTTGCAGCTGCAGAGCAACCATCCGCAGATGTCCTACTACTTCATTCTGGTGATCCTGGCGATGATGCTGGCATGGCTGTGGACGGCTGTCAAGGAAAAGAAAGTCAAGGACTGGACCGTGGCCACGGTCTGCGTCATCGGAGCGGGGACTCTGGCCGTGGCGGCCAACTCGGCCAGCCTGTACAATACATATGAATACGCCAAGCAGACCGTCAGGGGCAAGGCCTCCGACCTGAGCCCCGAACCGGGCACGCAGGCCACCGGAGGAATGGACCGCGAGGCCATCACGGCGTGGAGTTACGGCGTGGACGAGACCTGGACACTGCTCATCCCCAACGTGAAGGGAGGAGCAACCATCCAGCCCGTTGCCGGAGAGACCAGACTGAAATCGCTGGCGCAGACCGACAAGGCCAACGACCTGACACTCTCCCCCGAAGAGTTCCAGTTCCTGGACCAGTTCCCGCAGTACTTCGGCGACCAGCCCATGACCAACGGTCCGGTATATGTCGGAGCGTTCGTGTTCCTGCTGGCCATACTGGCGTTGTTCATGGTGGAGGGCCCCATGAAATGGGTGCTGTTCATCGTGTCCGTCATCGCCATCATGCTGTCGTGGGGCCACAACTTCCCCTGGCTCACCAACCTGATGATCGACAGTTTCCCGGGCTACAACAAGTTCCGGGCAGTCTCCAGCATCCTTGTGGTGGTGGAGTTCTGCATCCCGCTGCTGGCGGTGATGTGTGTCAAGAAACTTATAGACGACCCCAAGGCCTTCACCAAGAATCCCTGGGTGACGTATACCGTCATGGGTGCCGGGGCGTTCATCTGCCTGATCGGTGCCATCGCACCCGGCATCTTCGGGCAGCCTTTCAGCGCGGCGGAGACCGAGCAGCTGCAGGCCGCGGGCGCATATGCAAACCCTGCGTATTACAACGTAATCGACGCCATCCGTCAGACACGCCTCTCGCTGGTGCGGGGAGACTGTCTGCGCTCGCTTCTGTTCATCGCGATGGGCTCGGCAATACTTTTCATATACCTGAAAGGGAAACTCAACCCCACCGCCATGACCTGCGCCATCGGAGCGGTCGTACTGATCGACCTCTTCTCCGTGAACACCCGCTATGTGAACAGCGACAACTTCACCCGACCGCAGGACAACACCGTGGCCTTCCAGATGACAAACGCCGACCGCGAGATTCTGAAGGACACCACCAACTACCGCGTGCTTGACGTGGCAGGATTCACCTCGGCACGGTCCAGTTACTTCCACAAGACCGTAGGGGGCTACCATGCCGCGAAACTCACGCGCTACAACGACTTGATCGAGAAGCAGATCTCCCGCAACAATCCGGAGGTGCTGAATATGCTCAACACCAAGTACCTGATGTCGGGCGACGAGTACCAGATCAATCCCGGGGCCAACGGCAACGCATGGTTCGTGAGCCGCATGGACTATGTGGACAACGCCGACCGCGAGATGGCGGCCCTGGACACCATCCCCACCAAGCATGTAGCCGTGGCCGACAGGCAGTTCGCCGGCGTTCTGGGTCAGGCCACGGCTGTGTCTCCCGGCGACACCATCTACGAGACAAGCTACGCTCCGGACCGACTGACCTACAAGGCCCGGACACGCAACGGCGGAGTGGCCGTGTTCAGCGAGATCTTCTTCCCCTGGGGCTGGGAAGCCGTTGTGGACGGCAAAGCCGTTCCGATCGGCCGCGTTGACTATGTGCTCCGCGCCATCCGTCTGACACCCGGCAACCATGACATAACCTTCACGTTCGATCCGAAGTCGCTGCGCGTCACCAACGGCGTGGCCATGACCGGCGTGATCCTGATCTACGCGCTCTGCCTCATCGCCCTGGCAGTATGGATCGTCAGCCTGCGCCGCAAGCGTAAGGGCGCCAAGAAGGATCCGGGCATTGACGTGACGGAATAAACCTCAGCACCTCGGGACAACGATGTCACACAACAATTTCTTCCAGCGCTGGCGTCACGCGCACGGATACGGCGTCCATTCTCCGTTCGGCTACCAGCTGGTGACCCGGGCGGTGACACCGGGGCCTTACGCCTGGTACGGCTACGAAGACATCGAGAACTCCATGCCTACGGGACTGGGGCGCCGCATGCGCCGGGAGGCGCGTATGTTCCTGCGGCTGCTTGCCACGCTCCGCCCTGCGTCGGTGTTCATCCCGAACGGCATCGAGGCTCCCTATCTGACTGCCCTGCACGCCGCTGACTCCCGCATCGATGTGACCCACGCGCTGTGCAACGCCGCCGACTGCGAGCTGATCTGCTCGCATGGCGACTTCGTTCCGCTGGACATCATCAGGAACGCCTTGCACGCTCCGGGCCACTGGGTGGTCCTGCGCGACGTGCCTGAAGGATGGGATGACGGGGTATTCGACGCGTTGCCCGAGGGTCTGATGTTCCGCGGCAAGCACAACCTGTGCGCCATCCATCATCCCGGGCAGCAGAAGGTGCTGTACCCCATGTCCATCTGACCATGCCGCAGTCTCCCCGCGACATCGCCGCCGGTTATCTGCGGTCGCTCGTGCTTGAGCGCGGACTTTCGGGCAACACCTCGTGCTCCTACGGCGTGGACATTGGCCATCTGCTGACTTTCGCCGAGTCGCGTGGACTTGGTCTGGAGGAGATTACCCAGGACCATCTGCATGAACTGTTGTGCGAACTGGCCGAGATGGGTCTTGCGCCGGCATCCCTGGCACGCTTCATCTCAGGCATACGGGGATTCTTCAGATACTGCCGCAGCCGCGGCATCCTTGAGGCCGACCCATCGGCGCTGATCGAGCAGCCGAAGATGGGTCGCAAACTGCCGGACGTGCTGAGTACCTCGGAGATCGACGCCATGATCGCCGCCATTGACCCCTCCAAGGATGAGTCGCTGCGCAACCGCGCCATAATCGAGACCCTGTACGGCAGCGGCCTGCGGGTCTCCGAACTGGTCGGCCTGCGCCTGTCTCGGATCATGCCGGAGGACCAGTGCGTCCTGGTGGAGGGAAAAGGCTCGAAGCAGAGGATCGTGCCGCTGTCGCCGGTATCCCTTTCATTGATCCGGGACTATCTGGAGCAACGCATCCGAGGCCCCGTCAAGCCGGAGGCGGCCGACATTCTGTTCCTGAACCGTCGTGGCGGACAGATGTCGCGCGTGATGGTGTTCTACATCATCCGCGACCTGGCCGAGGCGGCCGGAATCACCCATCATGTGTCGCCGCATACGTTGCGGCACTCCTTCGCAACCCATCTGCTGGAGGGTGGAGCGAACCTGCGCGTCATCCAGACCCTGCTGGGACATGAGTCAATCGCCACGACCGAGATCTACCTGCATCTGGACCGCTCCGCCCTGCGCAAGGAACTTCTGACCCACCACCCCCACTACTCCCAGAAATAATTATTGCGTCCACTCCTCCCACCTTTCCCACAATTCCCACCCCACCCCACCCACTCCTCCCACTCCTCCCACAATTCCCACAATTCCCACAATTCCCACTCCTCCCAATTTACAATTGTTAAAATATTTACAAAACCAAACAATAATGTCGTGGAAAGAGTTGTTTTATGTGAAAGGAGTATAAAAACCATTATATAACCCACTGGTCCGAACCACGGTAACCCGATACCGGAACCCGGACTGTAACAACTTGGAATATTATGAAAAAAATCATCACCACTCTGCTGCTGGCAGTTGCGGCACTGGGAACAACGGCACATGCCGAAGGCTGGTACCTTGGCGGCCGCGTAGGATTCATGCATCAGAGTCAGAGAGACGTGACCACCAACGAATTCTCGCTCCAGCCTGAGATTGGATACAACTTCAGCGACAAGTGGGCATTCGGAGGCAACATCGGATACACATACAGGAATTACGCGGGCGAGGACACCAACCTGAACCTGTTCAACATCAATCCGTACGCCCGTTACACATACTTCCGCACCAGCAACAATCTGGTACAGCTGTTCGTTGACGGAAGCGTAGGCTTCGGCATCGGCTCCACGTCGGATGGTGACGACACCTCCACCGCCTGCACTTACGAGATTGGCTTCAAGCCGGGCATAGCCATCAACATCACAGACCACTTCTCCGTACTGGCCCACCTGGGATTCTTAGGCTACCAGGGCGCCAACAAGGCAGCCAAGGACGGCGGAGCCGTGGAGCGCGGAGGCGTCAACTTCGACACCAGCAACCTGACCATCGGCTTCTACTACAACTTCTGATCAAATCTCCACCAGTCATACCAAAAGGAGCGGCATCCCACAAGGGTGCCGCTCCTTTTATCAAACAAGCTAATGGTTTACTCAGCGGTGAAGGCGAAGCGGATGGTGCGGTCGTAGACCTCGCCGGCCTTCAGTTCCTGCGAGGGGAAGCCGGGGTGGTTCGGTGCGTCGGGGAAGCCCTGCATCTCGATGGCCACGCCGTCGTAGTCTTCGTAACTGCGGCCACTGCGGTTCCTGGGACACCCGTCCAGCCAGTTGCCGGTGTAGACCTGCACGCCAGGCTGGTCGGTGCATACCGTCAGAACGCGGCCACTCTTGGCGCCTTTCAGCACCACGGCCTCGTGTACCGTCGAGCCGGGCTTCCAGCCGTCCAGTACCCAGCAGTGGTCGTAACCTTTGCCGATCTTCAAGGCCTCGAAGCCTTCGTTAATGTCGCGTCCTATCTTCTTGAACTCGCGGAAATCCATCGGAGTTCCGAACACATCGGCTAACTCGCCCGTCGGAATCTGGGTATCATCGGTAGGCAGCCATTTCAGTGCCTTGATCTTCATCTCATGGTCGAAGATCTTGCCGCTGTCGGCGCCATCGAGGTTCCAGTAGGCATGATTGGTCAGGTTGACCACCGTGTCTGCCTCGCTCCTGGCCTCGAAACGGAGCGTCAGCACATCTTCGTCGCTCCAGGTGTAGGTGGCCTTTACTTCCAGACGGCCGGGATAGTTCTCTTCGCCGTCGGCCGAGACATATGTGAACTCCACACCGTTATCAATCTCCTTGGAGTCCCATATACGGTTCTGGAAACCTGTGGGCCCCCCGTGCAGCGCGTTCGGACCGTTGTTGATGGCCAATTGATAGGTCTTGCCGTCCACAACGAGGTGCCCCTTGGCTATGCGGTTGGCGTAACGTCCCGGACACTTGCCCAGGCATGGACCGTCGGCCATGTAGTCGGCGGCGTCGGCATATGCCAGCGCCACCTCCTCGATCCTGCCGTCACGGTCGGGCACGGCCACGCCGCGGATGCCGGTGCCCAGGGAGGAAAGCTCCACCCAGGCACCCTTGGCATTCTCCAGCTTATAGACCGTAATCTCGCCCTGAGGGCCGGGATACTTCTTGCTCGTGATCTTCATTACTCGGAAACTCTGCGTGCGCCGTCGCTGATCACTACATCGTAGATCTTCGGCTCATGGCCGTACTTCTCGTTGAAGCGGGTAGTGGCCTCCTTGATGAACTTGTCGTGGATGGCCTTCGGAACCAGGTTGATGGTGCAGCCGCCGAAGCCGCCGCCCATGATGCGCGAACCGGTAACGCCTACCTCCCTGGCGACGTCGTTCAGGAAGTCCAGTTCCTCGCAGCTCACCTCATAGTCCTTGGACAGGCCCTCATGGGTCTCGTACATCTTCTTGCCTACGGTCTCGTAGTCGCCCTTCTCCAGAGCGTCGCAGACCGCCAGGACGCGGACCTTCTCCTCGATCACGAACTTGGCGCGGAAGTAATCCTCGGCGCTGATCTCGCCCTTCACGGCGTTCAGCATCGCCATGTCGGCGTCGCGCAGGGTCTCCATGTCGAGTTTCTTGGCGACGCGCTCGCAGCTTTCGCGACGCTTGTTGTAGGGGCTGTCCTTCAGCTCATGCTTCACGCGGGAGTCAACCAGTACAAGCGAATAGTCCTCCGGAGCGAAGGGGAAATACTCATACTGCATGGAGCGGCAGTCCAGACGCATCAGGTTGCCCTTGCGGCCGAATACACTGGCGAACTGGTCCATGATGCCGCAGTTCACACCGCAGTAGTTGTGCTCGGTGCTCTGGCCAATGCGGGCCAGGTCGAACTTACTGATGTTGTTCTCGTTGAACATATCGTTCAGAGCGAATGCGAAGCAGCTCTCCAGAGCGGCCGACGAGCTCAGGCCGGCGCCCAGAGGCACGTTGCCTGCGAACACGGCGTCGAATCCCTCGACCTTGCCGCCCAGCTTCTGCACCTCGCGGGCCACACCGAACACATAGCGTGCCCAGCTCTCCTTCGGAGCGTCCTCCTCCTTCAGACCGAACTCAACGTACTCGTCCAGGTCCATCGAATACACACGGCACTTCTCCATGCCGTTGGCGCGAAGCTCCGCCATGATGCCCTTGTCGATGGCGCCGGGGAATACGAAGCCCCCGTTGTAGTCCGTGTGCTCACCGATCAGGTTGATACGTCCGGCCGATGCGTACACCGTGCCATCCACACCGAAGCGCTCCTTGAACGCCTTGGCGATTTTCTCTCTCATTTCCTCCATGGGATTAGGTTATGATGTTGGTTAATATTGAGTTTATTACAGTATTATCTTACTTTACGGGAATCGAGATCTCGGCCGGCTTCAGACCCTTGGCCGTAGCCTTCAGCGTGACGACTCCGGGCTTGTCTCCGCTCTGCACAATGGCCGTGCAGGCGCCGCTGAACAGGTCCATGACAGGCAGGTGGAACTGACGCAGCGATGTCGGGTCGCCGTTGGCCGTGGCGCGGAATGTACCGTCGCCCTTCACCTGGAAGCGCACCTCGCGGCTGTCGGTCGGAACGATGTTGCCATCCTTGTCAACCACCTGCACGGTGACGTAAGCCAGGTCCTCGCCGTTGTCCTGCAGCGACGCGCGGTTGGCGGTGAGGCGCAGCGCGTAGGGCTTGCCGGCCGTGCGGACGGTGGCCTCGCCCGTCTTGTTGCCGGCCTTGTCGTAGGATACCACACGGACCTCGCCCGGCTCGTAGACGGTCTCGTTCCACATCAGGCGGTAGCGGTTCATGTTGCTCGAATCGTTCTTCTCCCGCATGCCCTGGCTCTTGCCGTTGATGAACAGCTCGGCCTTGGGCGAGTCGGTGTAGACGAACACCGGCGTGACCTGACCCTCGCGTCCGGGCCATGTCCAGTGCGGCAGGATATGGAGTGTCTTGTCATCCTTGTTCCACTTGGAGCGGTACAGGTAGTAGCGGTCCTTGGGCAGCGACGCCAGGTCGAAGATTCCGAAGTAGGAGCTGTGCGATGGCCATGCGTCGGTGTCGTAGGGCGAGGGCTCGCCCAGGTAGTCGAAGCCGGTCCATACGAACTGGCCCATGTTGTAGGGCAGGTCGTCGTCCACGGCGAAGTCATCGTCGGGGATATTGCTCCACGGACAGTACTCCACGTCGTAACTGCTGCTCTGGTTGCCGGGACGGGTCACGCCCGCGCCCTTCCTCACGGGGAAGAAGTACTGTCCGCGGCTCGACACGGTCGAGGCAGTCTCGGTTCCGAGGATGGTGTTCTGCGGCAGTTTCGGATAAGCCTCGCGGTAGCGGTTCACCTTGTAGTTGAATCCGGGCACGTCCAGGGCGGCGGCGAAGCCGTTGTTGACCACGGCGTCAAACTGGTCCATTCCGCAGGTCACGGCACGTGTGGGATCCTCGCGGTGGCAGATGTCCTGCAGGAACCTAAGCTCGCTCAGGCCGTCGGGACCCCACTGGCTGGGAACCTCGTTGCCGATGCTCCACATCACCACCGAGGGGTTGTTGCGGTAAGCGTGGATCATGTTGACCATATCCTTCTCGGCCCAGTCCTTGAAGAGAGAGCCATAGCCGTTGGGGCTCTTGGGACGGAAGCCCCAGTCGTCGAAAGGCTCGACCATCAGCATGATTCCCATCTCGTCGCAAAGTTCCACCAGCTCGGGGGCCGGCATGTTGTGCGACGTGCGGACGGCGTTGGTGCCCATGCCCTGCAGCAGTTCCAGCTGATGGCGCAGGGCCGACTTGTTGACGGCCGCGCCAAGCGGGCCCAGGTCGTGGTGGTTGCATACGCCCCTGAACTGCACCTTCTCGCCGTTCAGGAAGAATCCCTCGCCGTCGCGCACCTCGACGCTGCGGATGCCGAAGCGCGTGGTGTAACGGTCCGTCTCCTTGCCGTCGACGCTCACGACGGTCTCGGCGGTGTAAAGCTCAGGCTTGCCCACGTTCCACAGCTCAGGATTCTTCACGGTGAGGTTCTGTGTCGGGGTGATGCCGGGATATATCTTATAGGAATGAGTGTCGGAGGCTACCTCCCTGCCCTGCGGATCGCGGATCACGGTGCCGAGTGTCACCTCCTGACCCTTGGACACGCCTTCCAGCTTGGTCTCAAGCCTTACGGTGGCGTAATCCTTGCCCACATAGGGAGTCGTCACATACGTTCCCCACACGGGGACGTGGACCTTGTCGGTCTGGATCAGATGCACGTTGCGGTACAGACCTGCGCCGGGATACCAGCGCGAACTCTGGGGCATGTTCTCAAGCGACACCTCCACCACGTTCTCACCTGGACGGACCACACCGTCCAGAGGTGCGGTGAAACTGTTGTAACCGTATGGCCAGTAGGCCACCTGACGGCCGTTGACCTTGACGCGGGCGTGGCTCATGGCGCCGTCGAACTTCAGCGTCAGCGACTTGCCGGCCGTGTCGGGCACGTTGACCGTGGTGCGGTACCACCCTTTGCCCAGATACGGCAGTCCCCCGGTACGGCCGGTCTTCCAGGTCTCCTCCGTCTCGCCGTTCTGCTCCACGGCCACCTTCTGGAGGTCGTACTTACGGTCGAACGGTCCATAGATGGCCCAGTCATGCGGCACGGTGACGTTCTCCCATTTCAGGGAGTCCTTGGAGAATTCCCAGGACTTCAGCATCTGGGAACTGCGCTGGGACGATGCGGCGGGGATTGCGGACAGACTCAGGGCAGCCACGCCTGCCACACTGCTTATCAAGCGGATTATATTCATTTTCTTTCTTTGGTTCCGGACTCCGTCATGGTGCGGCGCCCGGTAGGGTTAAGCGTCTTCTTGATTATGAGAGACAGGTAAATTAATGCTCCCGGCGGTTGCTCCGGGGTTTTCTATCCACAAATTTAACACTGATTTCCCGATTTCGCAAATATCCTAACATTTATTATTGATTATACACACATTTATTATCGGTTTTGACTTTTTTTCCTTAAAGTATGACGAAAATTTTGTATTTTTGTATTTCTATTTACAGACAGTTGACTAAATAAATGGAAAACAACATATCAGTACCAGACGGCGAGATACAGTCCGTGAAGCAGCGGTTCCAGATCATCGGCAACTCGCCGGCGCTTCTGAACGCCATAGCGCGCGCCATCCGCGTGGCGCCCGTTGACCTGTCGGTGCTGGTCACCGGCGAGAGCGGTGCCGGAAAGGAGTTCTTTCCGAAGATCATACATCAGTTCGGAGCGCGCAAGCACCGCAAGTACATCGCCGTGAACTGCGGAGCCATACCGGAGGGTACCATCGACTCCGAGCTGTTCGGCCATGAGAAGGGGGCCTTCACCGGAGCCATATCCGCCCGCAAGGGATACTTCGAGGAGGCCGACGGGGGCACGATCTTCCTGGACGAGATCGCCGAGCTGCCCCTCACCACCCAGGCGCGTCTGCTGCGCGTGCTGGAGACCGGCGAGTTCCTGAAGGTGGGTTCCTCCACCGTCCAGCGCGCCGACGTCCGCGTAGTGGCCGCAACCAACGTCAACCTCCTGGACGCCGTGAAGCGCGGCAAGTTCCGCGAGGACCTGTACTACCGCCTGTCCACCATCATCATACCCGTGCCGAACCTGCACGACCGCGGCGAGGACGTGTGTCTGCTGGCCCGCAAGTTCGCCTCGGACTTCAGCCAGAAATACCGTACCGCACCCATCACCTTCGCCGACGACGCCCTGCGCCTGATGCAGCTGCAGCGATGGCCCGGAAACGTCCGCCAGCTCAAGAACGTCATCGAACAGACCGCGCTGTTCCATGCCGGCCAGGAGGTGAGCCGCGACATCCTGGCCCAATACATCCACAACGAGTCCGAATCGTCGCTCCCGGCCACACGCCAGCATTCCGAGCAGAACGAACGGGAGAAGATGCTGCTGAAGATGGTCATGGCTCTGCGCGAGGAGACCGATATGCTGAAGAGCCGCCTCGACGCCCTGGAACACCGCGGCGACTTCCGGCTGGTTCCAGAGAACGCATATGCCGGCGAGCCCGAGAAGCCGATGACCACCGCCCTGACCAAGTACCGGGACGTAAACCTGCTGGGGCTGGGCGACGATCCGCTGGCCGACTCCGAGCGCGCCACCATTGCCGCGGCCCTGGCCAGCAACGACGGAAACAAGAAGAAGACCGCCGACGACCTCAACATCTCCCTCCGTACCCTATACCGCAAACTTCACGACCTGAACATCGAATGACAAGACCCCTGCCCCGCAACATAGCCGCGCTCCTGGCCGCCGTGCTGTGCCTGCTGACACCGGGAGGATGCGTACCCTCCTACACGCTCAACGGCTCATCCATCAACTACGACATCTACAAGACCGTCAACGTCAGCGACTTCCCCATCCGCGCCGCACTGGTGTACCCGCCGCTGCAGCAGACGTTCGAGAACGAGCTGCTGGACTACATCACGCACAACACGCGACTGCAGACCATCGACGGCAACTCCGACCTGGAGCTCCGCGGCGAGATCACCGGCTACTCCCTCTCCCCGCAGGCCGTCGGAACCGACGCCTACGCAACCGAGACGCGACTGACCATCACCGTACATGTGGTCTACACCGACAACAAGAACCCGGCCAACAACCTGGACCAGAGTTTCTCGGCCTACCGGCAGTTCTCCTCGTCGCTGATGCTGACCGATGTCCAGGACGACCTGTGCCAGCAGATCAGCGAGGAACTTGTGACCCTGATCTTCAACGCCACTTTCGGCAACTGGTAAACCATCCAACCGCAACCATCATGAACGAGAGATATCCATACTACATATACCCGGCCATCGAGGCACTCCCCGAAGCCACCGGCGCGGAACGCGAGCGACTGCTGCGGCGACTGGCCGTGGGCGTAGGCCCTGTGTCGGCCCTGCGCACCCTGACCGGAATCGACCCCGAGGAGTTCCGCGACTTCTACGGCGAGCTGGAACAGCCTGACCTCGACACCGACGACACAATCTCCGAATTCATCGACAGGTTCGGGGCGCCTCACCTGGCCGACGTCCGGTCCGAGGCCGTCGAGGATATTCCCGTGGCGCCACCGGCCGTAGACTTCACCGCACAGCTCGCCGCACGCGAGGAACTCCCCATGCAGCACGACGACACCGCCGACCTGCTGGACTCGTTCCTGAACACCGCCCCGGCACCCGGACAGGCCGTGGCTCCCGCTCGCCGGCCGGAACCGGAGCCCGAACCTAAAACAGAGGCCCAGGCCCCGCAACAGACCCTCGGAGAGGAGGCTTTGGCCAAAATTATGGTTAAAAACGGCAATTACCGTAAGGCTTTGGAAATTATTACCGACCTCAATTTGAAAAATCCAAAAAAAAGTGTTTACTTTGCAGACCAAATGCGTTTCTTACAGAAATTGATACTGATGCAGGAGCGATCCGGACAGGGAAATCAATGATGCGGGAACCGCCAAACAGCAAAATATTAGTAACAACATGTATATCTTTTTTAGCATCCTGATCGTCATCGCCTCCCTGCTGCTGATGGGAGTCATTCTGATTCAGAAATCCAAAGGAGGCGGTCTTGCCTCCGATTACGCCAGCGGCAACCAGTACCTGGGTTACCGCAAGACCACCGACTTCATCGAGAAACTGACCTGGGGTCTGGCCATCTTCATCTGCGTATTATCCATCTGCAGCGCGTTCGTCGTGAAGGCGCCCGTCACCGCGTCGCAGATCCAGCAGGCCGCTCCGACACCCAACGCCGCAGCCCCCGCTCCCGCAGCCACTCCAGGCGCCAAGCCCGCGGCTGTCCCCGCAGCACAGCCCTCGGCTCCCGCCGCTCCCGCCAACCAGGCCAAATAAGGCGACAGGCTTGTCCGAACCATCACGGGACGTGCTCTGCTCTCAGGGCACGTCCTGATTTTTTCAATACAGAATCCCGAAAGGCTTCTGTCCAATCTCAACCAAATATCAACGTTTTCTATGCTGTCATCCCGTTTTATGCGAATCATGGCATGGGGTATCCTGGCGGCCTCGCCGCTGACGGTCCATGCCCGGGCCCGCATCGCACCGACGCCACTGGCGTCCTCGTCACGCAATGTTGAGATGATTGTCTCCTACAACAATCCCGAGGCCTTGGACAGGCTCCGCGCCCTGGGGGCCGTCCGCGAGTATTACGGCAATGTCGCCGTGGTGACGATGCCCGCCGACAGGATGTCCGAGGCCGCTGCCTGCAAGGGCATCTGCAGCATCCGCCCGCAACGGAAGATGCAGCCGCGCAACTTCCGCGCCAAGAACGTCTCGAAGGTTCCAGATGTATGGAACGGCAAGGACCTGCCGCAAGGTTACGACGGCACAGGAATCGTGATGGGAGTCTATGACACGGGCCTGGACCCCAATTCTCCAAACTTCAACGATGCCGAAGGCAATACCCGCATCAAGGCACTGTACGTCTACCCCCAAGGCTCGTCTCGGCCTGAGAGTTACACCACACCCGAGGAGATAGCCGGATTCACCACCGACGACACCTCCCAGTCGCACGGCACGCATGTGCTGGGCACCATGTCAGGCTCGTACAGGCATGAGGGAAGCAAGAACGACTACCGCGGGGTGGCCCCCGGCGCCGACCTGATCGTCACCACGGGGCAGGGCTACGAGGGGCAGATGCTCGACGCCGTGGCCCGCGTGGGCGAATACGCCCGCTCCGTGGGCAAGCCTTGCGTCATGAACTTCTCGTGGGGCGACAACATGGGGCCGCACGACGGCTCCGACCCCTTCACCGCCGCCCTCAACGCCATGGCCCAGGAATACGACATGCTGATAGTCTGCGCCTCGGGCAACGAAGCGGGCTCTCCCATCTCCATCATCAAGGACCTGACAGAGGAAGACCACCAGGTCAAGACGTTCCTGCGGGCCGGCCCCGAGTCCGAGGCGAGCCAGGGGGAAGGCATGCTCCAGATCTGGGCAGACGACGACACCCCCTTCTCCGTTACGATTGAGATCGTGGCGCCGGGCCAAGACGAGACCGCCCCGCTGGTATCGATGGAAATGCCCGCCGGGAAGGAAACCTACCTGTCCGCCGGACGTAGACTCGGGTGGTACCTGGGGCAGGCCATAGAGAATGTGGACGTGATGGAGGACCTGAACTTCAACGAGGATTATACGGACTCATTCATCGGAGGCGCCTTAGGCGTCAGCGAACTGAACGGCCGTTATTGCGCCGACATGTACAGTTTCCTGGACTACACGGGGACTGATGACGTCCAGACCCGCATATGCGTAAACGGCACGCCGGGACAGCGGATATTCATTTACACCGAGGGGGCCACCCGCCAGACGCTGACATCGTTGCGCCAGGATGGCCACGACGGCCCCGACGGAAACGGCACCAACTCCAATATGGGTTCCGGCCCCAATACCATCTCGGTGGGCTCCTACGTCACCGACGCCAGCTACGGCGGAACGTTCCAGATGCCTTCGGGCTTCTCCAGCTACGGCCCGACCACCGACGGACGCTTCGTTCCAGACATATGCGCCCCCGGCCAGGTAATCACCTCGTCGTACAACCGCTACTACGAGGGCTGGGGCACCTATCCCTCGCTGACCTACACCGATCCTGTGACGGGCCAGGAAGTGGTGTACTGCCTGATGCAGGGCACGTCCATGGCCGCACCCCATGTCAGCGGCATCGCCGCGCTGGTGCGCCAGGCCAATCCCGAACTGTCGTACGCCGAGGTGAAGCGGCTCCTGATCGACACGGCCACCGCACCACGCAAGGATACGGATAATCCGGCATGGGGCCACGGCCAGGTGAACGCCTACAACGCCGTCAAGGCCGCCGTGGAGCAGTCCGGCATACGCTGCAACGCCGCCGACGGACGCGACATCATGGCACGCCGCGAGGCCGACGGACAGTGGAGCGTCACCGTCCCTGGCGCCGGATCGTTCAAAGTGGCCGTCTACGACATGCAGGGTCGCCGTGTGGCCCTATACCAGAGCACGGGACCGAGCATGACGCTCAATCCCGTGGAACGTGTCGACGCCGGCGGCGTGTATGTGATGCGTGTCGAGGCCGGTCAGCGCACCGCCTCGTTCAAGATTTTGAGATAAGCCCCCGGCCCCACATCAGTTTGTTGCGCAGGATGTCGGAGAAGTGACTCTCCGGACGGCGGAGGATATTGACGGCGAAGCCGGCTTTCGTTATCGACAGGGCCGGCTGCGCCGTTTCCCCTTCCTGTATGCAGGGCATGCTGAAGGCCAGGCCGTCCAGGCTGATGCGGCAGCGGTGCGCCTTGCTGCTGACGGCCACGGCCACCTGCGAGTCTCCTCCCACCACCAGCGGACGCATGGTAAGCGAATGCGGAGCGACCGGCGACAGGACCATGTTGCTGACCGTCGGGTCCAGTATCGGCCCACCCACCGACAGATTGTAGGCCGTCGATCCGGTGGGCGTGGCCACCAGCAGCCCGTCCGCCAGATAGTCGGCCAGGTAATTGCCGTCGATCCATGTGCATATGTCAAGCATCGACGAGCTGTCCGACTTCAGGATCGCCACCTCGTTGAGCGCGTACGGCCACACCCCGTCCGGAAGACAGTTCGACTCCACCCTCAGCACCATACGAGGCTCTATGCGTCCCAGACCGCCAAGCAGGATATGCACCAGCTCGTCCATCTCGTCGAACGAATAGCTGGCCAGGAATCCCAGATGCCCGGTGTTGATGCCCAGTATGGGGGTGGCGTGGTAGGCCACCCAGCGGGCGCAGCGCAGGAACGTGCCGTCGCCGCCCAGGCTCACCACACGGTCCACGTCTTCGGCCGGGAACGCCTGGCGCACCTCCCAGCGGCCGTAGACTCCGCCACGGCGCAGATATTCCGAGAAACGCCCCTCCACATACAGCGTCACGCCATGGTCCTCCAGCGTATGGAGGAACCTGGCGATCCGCGGCAGATAGGCGTCCTGCTTCGTATTTCCGTATATCGCTATTCCTTTCATGCAAACAATCGGTTGTCGCGGGATTATACGTCCATCATGGCCTTCAGACTCAACAGGCGCTCCATGGCCACGGTCGCGTCGCGGCTGTACTCGCCGTGCGACTCCACCACGTCGTAGCCGTACCGCTCCAGGTTATGCACCACCGATGTGGGGTCCTCGCAGCGCACGCGCAGCGTGACATGAAGCTTGCCTTCCTCCCAGGGAGCCGTGAGCAGGTCCACCAGATGCACGTCGGCGTCCTCCACGGCATGCGACAGCCGCGAGGCGCTGTATTCCCCCGGAGTGCATTCCACGGTGACGACGCTGCTGTCGTCGCGGGCCGCGATCATACGGCCCATCGCCTCTAGAAGCGATGTCTGGTCGATCACCCCTATCCTCTCGCCCCTTTCATCCACCTCCAACAGCCGGCCCGGCGACTCCAGAAGCCGTGGCAATACCTCGAGCAGAGGCATTCCCCCCTCCACTTGCGGCAGGTCTACCCCTTTTTCCAGTCTTATTACCGGTGATATTGCTTCTTTTGCTGTCATATTTTACTTTCCTCTTTGTTACTTGCGTTTCTTTTTGCTAATTTTGCAGTGAAACTCCCTCGGGAGCCTCATTCCGACGGCAAGTTTGGTGTCGCTTTATTATATAAACGTCCTTTCATGCCGTAAATATACAAATTTCATGCCGAATTCCGGCTGTTTGAAGTTAAAATTGAGGTTAAAATGACAAGATTAAGCGTAAACATCAACAAAGTCGCCACCCTGCGCAACGCCCGGGGGGAGAACGTCCCCGATGTCCAGAAGTTCGCGCAGGACTGCGAGTCCCTTGGAGCCCAGGGCATTACCGTGCACCCGCGCCCCGACGAGCGACACATCACGCGCCGTGACGTGGAACTGCTCAAGCCATTGGTGCGCACTGAGCTCAATATCGAAGGCTACCCCGACCGGCGCTTCATGGACATCGTCACGGAGACCGTTCCGGCGCAGGTGACGCTTGTGCCCGACTCGCCGTCGCAGCTGACCAGCAACGCCGGCTGGGACGTGGTGGGCAACAAGGGACTGCTCGGCGACATAATCCGCACGCTTCACGACAAGGGAATCCGCGTGTCCATCTTCGTCGATGCCGACGTGCGTCAGGTGGAAGCGGCTGCCCAGACCGGAGCCGACCGCGTGGAACTCTACACCAAGCCATACGCCGACAACTACGACACCGGCCGCGAGGAGGCCGTCCGCCCGTTCGTCCTGGCCTCGCGACGCGCCGCCGAACTCGGACTGGGCGTAAACGCCGGCCACGACCTGAACCTCCGCAACCTCGCCTACTTCGCGCAGCAGCTCCCCAAGCTGGACGAGGTAAGCATCGGCCACGCCGTAATCTCCGACGCCCTCTACCTGGGCATCGGCGAGACGATACGCCGCTACCTGGCGTGCCTCAACAATTAAAACGAATCCTTTAGACAACTTCAGCAATATGTCTTCACCCCAAACATCCATGTCCCTGTGGTCGCTCATAATGGACGGCGGCTACATAATGATTCCCCTGGCGGTACTGCTGCTGGTGGTGACCTATGTGTTCACCGAACGCTGCATCGTGATCAGCCGCGCCAACAAGAACGACCGTAACTTCATGGACCGCATCCGCGACTTCGTCCATGACGGCGACATCGAGTCTGCCATGAACCTGTGCAGGAAGAACGACACCCCCTACTCGCGCCTCATCGCCAAGGGTCTGTCGCGCATAGGCCGTCCCATGAACGACATCCTCGTGACCATCGAGAACACCGGCAACATCGAGGTGGCCAACCTGGGCAAGAGCCTGCCGTGGCTCTCCACCACCGCCGCCGGAGCCCCCATGCTGGGATTCCTGGGCACCGTGGTCGGTATGATCCAGGCATTCTTCGCACTGGCCAGCGCCGGAACCTCGGCCAACATCACCGTCCTGTCCTCGGGAATCTACCAGGCCCTGGTCACCACCGTGGCCGGACTTATTGTCGGAATCATCGCCCTGTTCGCCTACAATTACCTGGTGGCACGCATCAATTCGGTAATGAACGGCCTGGAGAGCAGCACCATGGAGTTCATGGACCTCCTAAACGAACCCGTATGACATGGCTCTGAAACGTAATTTCCAGTCGCTCGACACATTCTCCATGTCGTCGATGACCGACGTGATATTCCTGCTGCTCATCTTCTTCATGGTCACCAGCACCATCATCTTCCCGGGCGCCATCGACGTGAACCTGCCCCAGAGTGCGGAGCAGACCACTCAGAAGCCTGTGACCGAGGTGTACATCGACGCGGAGAACAGGCTGTACCTCGTGGCGGACCGCAACGACTCCACGGCCGTGCTGTCTGTTCCGAAGCCGGTGAACCTGGCGGCGCTGGGCGTGGAGCTGAGCGCCATACAGCAGCAGGACTCCACGCGTGCCGTGGCCCTCTACGCCGACTCCACCGTGGCCTACGCCCGCGTGGTGGAGGTTCTGGACCTGGCGGCGCGCCGTAACCTGCGGATGGTGCTCTCCACGTCAGCCAAGGAGGTGCGCCCATGACGAGCCGTCGGAAAAAGGATTCCCTCATAGCCGGAGCGATCACGCTGCTGGCCATGATCCTGCTGACGGTCCTGCTGGTGTTCGGCAACATCAGTTACGACCCCGGCGCGCTGGCGCAGACATCGGAACCCGAGATCGGACTCATCCCCGAAGAGGAGGAGTTCATCGAGCCGGAACTGCTGCAGGACCTGGGCGAGCCGAACGCCGAGACCAGGGATGAGCCCGCTCCTGCCGTCAAGGGCGCCCCGAAACCTGCCGAGCAGGACAACACCCAGAAGATCGAGCCGGGCCGCAATCCCAAGAAGGTTCCCCCCGTGGAGAAGAAAGTCTCCACGAAGCGTAAACAGGAAGTCAAGAGCAATGAGCCGAGCGTAACCGACAAGGAGAAGAAGGAGGTCTCGTCGCGTGTTGCCAAGGGATTCGTGGGCCAGAACGGCACGAGCCAGGGCAAGGACGGCGCCACCGGCGGTGGAGGGGTGGGAATGGGCATCAACGGCGTGGCCTCGGGCCGTGTGTTCAAGGGATGTCCCAAACCTCAGGTGTCGCTGCGCCACAAGGTTGTGGTCCGCGTCACAGTGACCATCGACGCCGACGGCAAGGTGATCGACGCGCATGCCCAGGGTGGCGCGTCGGCCGACATACGCCGCGCCTGCGAGGCCGCGGCAAGGAGCGCGCGCTGGTCGGCCAAGCCCGACGCACCGACCACCAAGGGCACCATAACGTTCTCCATCACTCCCGTCTGACATGGGACAGGCATGGAACATCTGGATGCATCCACGCCGTGCGGCAGCCAGGATGCAGGAACTTACCGAGCTGTCCGAGCAATTGTCCGGCCAGCTCGATGAGGCTAATGCCTCCATCAGGCAGCAGGAGGAGCGTACGGCGCAGGTCAGCGCCGACCTTGAAACGGCCAGGAAACAGCGGCAGAAGTCGGACGACTCCGTAATGGAACTGACGCGCCAGCTGCTCAAGGTCCGCAAGGCACTTGACGACACAAGCCCCGTGATCCGGGAGAAGGAGCGTGTCATACGGGAGCAGGCCGACACGATAGCCGGTCTGCAGGACGAGATCACCGTAAAGAACGAGGAACTGCAGGAAGCCGAGGAACTTGAGACAGCCATGGAGCGGTTCGAGCAGGCGTTAAGCCGAGCCGAGGAGATGAAGGCCGGCTACGAGGCCCGCATCACCCGCCTGCGCGCCCGTATCGTGGAACTGAACGCACGCCTTGCCGACCCGACCCCTGCGGAGCCGCGGCCATCGTCGGTATTGCCCAAGGGAGCGCCCGCCAATCCGCCGGGCGCCATCCTGTTCGGCGATCCCGACGCGGACTGGTTGCAGCCTTTGCCGTGAGGCAATGCCCAATGCGGAATGAGGGTTATGGCTCCTGGATCCTGCCGTGGAGCGTGGCGGAGGAGGCGTCAGTGACAGTGACCTGCACGAAGTCGCCGACGTTGACGCCCTGACGCGGGAAGACCACGAACTTGTTCTGCGACGTGCGGCCGCAGTATTCATCGGGGTTGCGCTTCGACGGACCTTCCACCAGTACGGTGAACGTCCTGCCTATGTCGCGGCGGTTCGATTCCAGCGACAGTTCGTTCTGCAGGGCTATCATCCGGTTCAGGCGGTCGATCTTCACATCCTCAGGGACATTGTCGGGCATCTGGCGCGACGCGAGCGTGCCGGGGCGCTCCGAATACTTGAACATGAATGCCGAGTCGAATCCCACCTCGCGCATCAGCGACAGCGTCTGCTGGAAATCCTCCTCGCTCTCGTTGTGGAATCCGGTGAACATATCGGTAGAGATTCCGGCGTCGGGAAGTATCCTCCGGATCGCCGCCACGCGGTCCAGGTACCACCCGCGGGTGTACTTGCGGTTCATGGCCTTCAGCACGCTGTCCGAGCCTGACTGCACGGGCAGGTGTATGTGCCGCGCCAGGTTGGGATACCCGGCTATCGCCGTCAGCGTGCGGTCGCTCATGTCCTTGGGGTGCGAGGTGGTGAAGCGTATGCGCATGTCGGGCGCGGCCTCGGCCACCATCTCCAGCAGGTCGGGGAAGTCGGTCACGTTCCCCTCGGCGTCGGTGAAACGGTACGAATTGACGTTCTGGCCAAGCAGCGTGGCCTCCTTGAAGCCGCGCTGGCGCAGGTCCTCCAGTTCGCGCAGGATGCTCTGCGGCTCTCGGCTGCGCTCGCGTCCTCGGGTGTACGGCACGATGCAGTACGAGCAGAAGTTGTTGCATCCCCTCATTATGGATATGAATCCCGACACACCGCCGTTGAGGCGCCGGGGCACCACGTCGCGGTAGGTCTCCGTAGTGGAGAGCGTCACGTTGATGGCAGGCTCCCCCATCTCGGCCGCGGCCACGAGTTCCGGCAGTTCCATGTAGGCGTCCGGCCCGGCCACCAGGTCCACGCCGTGCCGGTCGATCAGTTCCCGCTTCATGCGCTCGGCCATGCAGCCAACCACTCCTATTATTATATTGTGGCCGGACTTGCGCCGAAGCGCGTTCCAGTGCGCCAGACGCGACAGGATCTTCTGCTCGGCGTTGTCGCGGATGGAGCAGGTGTTCAGCAGCACGGCAGCGGCGTCATCCTCGCGTTCCGTAGGCTCGTAGCCTGCCAGCGACATCATCGCCGCTATCACTTCCGAATCCGCCACGTTCATCTGGCATCCGTATGTCTCGATGCGCACTTTTTTGGTCGGTGTGCATTTTTTAGGGTCTGTCGGTAAAAAAAATGTGCTCATTGTTGTGTTTTTTTGCATAAAATCACTAAATTTGTGCAGAAATTAGCTAATGAAACGTATTTCGCAATTTATGCACCACAAAAGTAGTGAAAATATGTTTTACAACAATAAAAAAGAACACATGTGGTGGTAAAAAGCATAAAGACGTTCCTTAAATCCAGATTGGACCATGAGTATACCATTTATCACAGCCGAGGAGGCTGCGCAGTGCATCAAGAACGGCGACAACGTCGGTTTCTCCGGTTTTACAGCTTCCGGAACCCCCAAGGTGGTGAGCGTCGCGCTGGCGGAACGCGCCAGGAAACTGCATGAGCAGGGCGAGGAGTTCAAGATCAACGTCTACACAGGCGCGTCGACCAACGACCATGTCGACGGCGAGCTGGCCCGCGCCAACGCCATCGCCTCCCGCACCCCCTACCAGAGCCACAAGGATGCCCGCGCGGGCGTCAACAACGGCGACATACAGTACTTCGACTATCATCTGAGCCATGTGTCGCAGGACCTGCGCTACGGATTCCTGGGCGACCTGGACGTGGCCGTGATCGAGGCCACCGAGATGAGTCCCAACGGCGACGTGATCCTGGGCGCCGGCCTCGGCATGTCACCCACAATCGCCAAACTGGCCAAGAAGGTGATCATCGAATACTCCAGCTACTACCACAACTCCTTCCGTGGATTCCACGACAACTACATTCCGCTGGATCCCCCCCACCGTCGCGAGATTCCCATCTACAAGCCGTCGGACCGCATCGGCGACACCGTGCTGCACATCGACCCCAAGAAGATCATCGGCGTGGTTCCCAGCAATGCCTCCGAGAGCATCAAGCCCTTCACCGCTCCCGACGAGCTGACCCAGCGTATCGGCGACAACATCTGCAACTTCCTGGTGCATGAGCTGCGCGCCGGCAGGATTCCCGCCGGCTTCCTTCCCATCCAGTCCGGTGTGGGCAACGTGGCCAACGCCGTGCTGTACGGTCTGGGCGAGAATCCCGAGATTCCCCAGTTCGAGATGTACACCGAAGTGATCCAGGATGCCGTGATGACGCTGATGGAGGAGGGCAAGTGCCGCTTCGCCTCGACCTGCGCCCTGACGTTCAGCGACGACGCCATGCTCCATTTCATGGACAACATCGACTTCTTCCGCGACAAGATCGTGATGCGTCCCGGCGAGATCTCCAACTCGCCCGAGGTGGTGCGCCGTCTCGGCCTGATCGCAATGAACACCGCCCTGGAGGCCGATATCTTCGGCAACGTCAACTCCACGCATGTGCTGGGCACCAAGATGATGAACGGCATCGGCGGCTCGGCGGACTTCAGCCGCAACGCCTACCTGTCCATCTTCAGCTGTCCGTCGATCCAGAAAGGGGGCAAGATCTCCACAATCGTCCCGATGGTGTCGCATCTGGACCACTCGGAGCACTCCGTGAAGATCATCGCCACGGAGCAGGGTGTGGCCGACCTGCGCGGCAAGAGCCCCATCCAGCGCGCCGAGTGCATGATCGAGAACTGCGTGCATCCCGACTACAAGCAGCTGATGTGGGACTACCTGAAGCTGTCCGAGGGCAAGGGACGCCACACTCCCCACGACCTGGAGAACGCCTTCGCGTTCCACCGCGCCTTCGCCGAGACCGGCGACATGCGCAACGCCTCCTTCAAGTAAACCAATACATACCGATAATGGGAATCCGGTCATGCGTCATGGCCGGATTCTTTTTATAATTAGTTCAATATGTCTCTAAAAAGTGTTATATTTGCAGGAGTAAGCGAATAACGCGGTTTAATAGCAAAACCTTCACTCAATATGGAGCAGACAGTGAGATATCCAATAGGCGACCAGAGTTTCAGGGAGATCATCCGCAACGGATGCGTGTATGTGGACAAGACCATGTACATACACCGGATGGTGGAAGCGAACAAGTATTATTTCCTGAGCCGCCCCCGCCGGTTCGGCAAAAGCCTGCTTGTGTCCACCATGGAACACTACTTCCGTGGCCACCGCGAGCTGTTCAAGGGCCTCGCCATCGACAGACTGGAGCCGGAGGAATGGAAGCGCCACGCCGTGCTGCATCTGGATTTTAATGGGAAAAGATATGCAGGAGTGAGTGATCTGCATTCCCAGTTAAACTCACACTTGAACGTGTGGGAACAGGAATACGGCAGTACCGAGAAGGCACAGGAGGTGGACCTCAGGTTCAAGGGGATCATCAAGTCCGCATGTCAGAAGACCGGCCTTGGAGTCGTGGTGCTGATCGACGAGTACGACAAGCCGATAATCGACGTTCAGGACGACGAGGATCTTGAAAAGGACTTCCGCGACATTCTCCGTGGCTTCTACGGGGTGATGAAGAGCTGCTCCGACGACCTGAAGTTCGTGTTCCTGACGGGAGTCGGGAAACTGGGTCAGGTAAATGTGTTCAGCGGCTTGAACAACATTCGCGACATATCGTTAAGTCCGGACTATTCCGCCATATGCGGAATCACCACTGAAGAACTGCTCGACAGTTTCCAGGAAGGGATCCGGCAGATGGGGGAAGTCAACGGCTGGAGTTACGACCGGACCGTCATGGAACTGAAGCAGCATTACGACGGCTACCATTTCGCCCGCGACCTGACCGACGTGTACAATCCGTACAGTCTGCTGAACGCTCTTCAGGACAGTTATCTCGGCAGTTACTGGTACCAGACCGGCACGCCGACCCGGCTGCTTGAAAAACTGACAAGGTGGGATTTCCCTGTCCAGGACCTTGAGGACACCATGATTGCGCCTCGCACGCTGGAAGTCGGTGATGTTCTGGGCGATGAGCTGGAGGTATTGTTTTACTACACCGGCCATCTGACAATCAAGGACTACGTCCGGACGGACAACGGCCCTCGTTATGTCTTGGGGTATCCTAACCAGGAGGTCCGTGAATCCTTCTTCGACGGTGTTGTCAAGAAATGGACAGGAATGGTGGGGAAGAAACGCGACATATGGGCCGACAAACTGCGCGGGGCGATCAGGGCCGGAGACATCGACGGTTTCCTGACGCTGATGAAGTCGTTCATGGCCGGAAATTCCTACCGGACAAACCCCGACACGGAGATTCATTACCAGGATCTGGTCTATATTGTGTCACGACTTGTCGGTCTGGAAGTCGATGTAGAGCGCGCCACCTCCGACGGACGCATAGACATGGTAATCGACGGCCCGAAGGCCATATACATCATTGAGTTCAAGTTAGACCAGTCTCCGGAAGTCGCCTTGCAGCAGATCGAGGACAAGCAGTATGACCTGCCGTACCGCGCTTTGGGCAAACCGACAGTGAAAGTCGGCGTCAACATCTCCACAGCCACGCGCACCATCGACTCCTGGATAATCCGCTGATCCGAAAATGAAAATTTGTCGACTTGGGAAGTCCGGTCATTACGCATGACCGGATTCTTTTCTTTAGGATTATTTCACTAAGAGTTTTTTGGTTACGGACCGACGGGTGTCGGTGCAGTTCACAATGATCATGGGTGAACATATGGTGCCGAGCGGGACGGACCGCGGCTGTTCAATGTCGCCATTGAATATCTGCCTTCCGCAGATGTCGAAGACGGAAAGCGATATGTGCCCGGCAGGTTCCACATACAGTGTCCTGTTCTCCACATAAAAATTCACCGCCTCCCCTTCCATATCCTCAACCGATGCCTGCTGACGTAGCATCTCCAGATCCTGCTCATCGACATAGTCGTTTACTGCGTAAGTCGGAGAATGCTCAT
>ERZ827108.1016-NODE-1016-length-41276-cov-4.074574_pt1 | contig 41276 bp, 36 predicted proteins | sample MGYA00519921_ERZ827108 | MGnify/ENA primary metagenome ERZ827108 (study PRJEB31778, sample SAMEA3449258) | human gut metagenome | biome: human gut; feature: human-associated habitat; material: faeces | place: United Kingdom | collected 2010/2012 ...
TCTGACGAAAAATTCATTCGCCTCCGCACCAACTCATTTGTGCGGTATTGCCTTACACCTTGTTCTTGCCCATTTTGCTGTACGCATCCTCCCGGCGGATCCACTCCAGGAATTCCACCAGTTCCTTATCCCAGAAGGCAAATTCATGTTCATAGCCGGGAACGTCATCATACCGGCAGCGGGATGCCGTCCACCCGTCTAGGAAGGCCTTGCGGTAGCTTGTCACCCGCTCGTAGAGGAAATCCCCATCGCCGATGCACATGAACAGATCCGGCAGTTTGTCCCCGGAAGCCAGCGCCTTGCGGGTTACATCAAACAGATTGAACCGGGCGATCCTGTTCAGATCAGGATCTGCATTTTCTGCCGGGATACCGGGAGAAAATGCGCCGATGGCACGATATTTGCCGGGATTGGTCAGCCCGTGCAGCAGCGCGCCGTATCCACCCATAGACAGGCCCGCAATGTAGCGCTCCTCAGATTTGTCGGAAACGGGGAAGTAGTTTTCCACAAACTCCGGCAGCTCCTCGTTGAGGAAGTCATAGAAATTCTCCCCCAGAGGAGCGTTCTGGTAGGCCTTGTTGTGGCAGGAGAAGGTCACCACAGCCATGCGGTATTCCTCCGCATAGCGCTCTGCGCTGGTGTAGCGCAGCCATGTCTGATAGTCATTGCCATGCCCATGCAGCAGATACAGCACCGGGAATTTTCCCGGCAGCGCGTGGGTGTGGGGCAAATGCAGGTTGCAGGACGTGAAAGACGGCAGCGTCACCTCAATATCTACCGGGTAGCCCAGAGAGTAGGAGAAAAAATTACAATGCATCTGTGCCATGATATTCCCTCCTGATCATTCCCACAGACGGATCTGCTTAAAGGATGCGCTGCCGTCGGACACAAACAGGCCGAATTGCTTGCCGCTCCTGTCCAGCATACGGGTGCCCAAGGCAATCTGATCGTCCACATACAGCAGCAGGATCGACCCCTGCACAAAGATACGAATCTTATAATCACGGCCTGCTTCCCATTTGATAGGCCGCTCCTGCTCCACTTCGTAGGGGAACATTTTGCCGCCGTCCTCGTACATTCTCAGGCCAGTCTTATACTGCACGCGGTTCCGCTTAGGCTCGAAGTTCAGATAGTAACCCATTGCAAAGTCCTGATCCACCTGCAGCGCCACACCGAATTCCCGGGGCGCTTTATCAAAGCGGACCGTCATTTCCAGCTTGCAGCACTCCGGCACCCGGTTCATTAGCAGGCTGGCATAGCCATAAGGGGAATCCACCTCGGCTTCGTCTGCACCCAGCTGCCAACTGCCGTTCAAGGGAGTCATTTTCAGCCCGACAGGCTCGGTGAAGGCTGCATCCACTGCTTCAGGCACAGTAACGGACAGGTCGCCGTTTTCCTGTTGGATCAGCTTATGGGCAATCATCGTTCCGCCCCAGTCCCAGGTGTTGTAATCCTGCCCGGGGTACTTCTGGGGATTGAAATCCCACAGGTTCTTTTCGCGCGTGGGATTCCAGCCGTACATCAGATGTTCCGCACCATCAGTGGCGTGCTTGGCGGCATAGAAGCAGCGGGTGTCGAAGGTATCCACATCCGGGGTGATCCAGGGCCCGCGGGGAGAGCGAGCCTTGCGGTAGAGCGTCACAAACCGATCAGTGTACACTGAGTAGGTCAGATACCACCAATCTCCCCACCGGAAGATGTCCGGGCATTCGCTGGCGCTCTGGTTGGTTTGCGGTGCATAGAGCGGCTGCTGGATCTCCCAGTGTGTCAAGTCCCTGGAGGTACACAGACCCACACAGCCTTTGCGCATCGTCTTGCCCTTGGCCTGGGCCGCCAGCAGCATCCACCAGCACTGCTCCTCTTCGTTCCAGATGACGTGGGGATCGCGCCAGTCGCTCATTTCGTAGATCACATCATCCGGCTGGAAGGTCTCCGCAGGATGCTCCACCCAATTGACCATATCCTCGCTGGTGGCATGGCAGACATACTGGCGCATGTAGGGGTGGAAGGTAAACTTGCAGTAGAACATGTGGTACACGCCGTCCACCTTCAGCACGGAGCCCGTACCGCCATAGATACCGGTTTTGTATTCATCGTGAAAGTGCAGATGATCCTTTGTGCTGACGCAGGTCCAGCCCTTGCCCAGGAAGAACAGCCGGTACTCCCCATTATCATAAAAGGGAATGATATCGCCGCCCGCACCATTGGGGGATGTGTAGAAGATTTCCTGCTTGCTCATATGCCAACGCTCCTTTACTGATTGATATGCAAAAGGGGCCCGTCCTTGCGGATGAGCCCCATACATGCAGGTTCCCGGTTGGGGCTTCTGCGATTATGCCATTGTATTCACCAGAGCACGCACTTCCGCTTCCTCCGGTACGCTGGAAATGCCGCCCTGCTTCTGGGTGGACAGGCTCGCAGCACAGCAGGCAAACCGGACAATGTCCTTCAGCTCCTCCGCGATCAGCTCACCAGGATGCTTGCCGGTCTTCAGCAACTGGCTCATGGCGCTGCCGCCGAAGATATCGCCCGCACCGGTGGTATCCACCGCATGGATGCCCTTGGGCGTTTCCACGGTGACGCAGCCCAACTTGTTCGCTGCATGGCAGCCCTTTGGACCCTGCGTCGCATATACCAGGGACACACCGTATTCGCGAAGCAGCTTCTGCGCGCCCTCCTCCGGGGAAATGCCCCACAGGAAGTCGATCTCCTCATCACTGATCTTCACCACATCTGCCTGATGCAGGCTCCATTCGATCGCTTCCTTCGCCGCAGCCTCACTGGGCCACAGCGGCTTGCGCAGGTTGGGATCCAGTGAAATCACCTTGCCCTGCGCCTTTGCCAGGCGGATCGCATACCGGGTAGCTTCCCGGGCCGGATCGTCCGTCATGGACAGGGTGCCGAAATGGAACACCCTGCAATCCCGGATCAGAGCTTCATTGACCTCATCCGACCGCAGGCAGATATCCGCACCGGGCTTACGCGCAAAACTGAAATGGCGGTTGCCCGTTTCATCCAGGGTGACGAAAGCCATTGTCGTGAAGCAGTCCTCCGCGCGGATGACGCCGCTCAGGTCGATGCCGGCGTCCGCAAGGGTCTGGCACAGCAGACGGCCAAAGGCGTCCTCGCCGACCTTGCCGATTATCGCGCAGGAGCCGCCGTACTTCTTCACCGCTGCCAGATAATTGCCGGGCGCGCCGCCAGGCTTGCCTACCAGCGTCGGATATCCGATCTCATCCGTTTCCTTGCACACAAAGTCAACCAGCAGTTCACCCAGCGCAACCACATCGGCCATACATAACACTCCCTTCCGATCTCTCAGGCGATCTCCCAGCAGGTCAGCGTCACATCCACCTTGCCTTCCGCCTTGACGGCCACGCCGTAATCCTCTCCCACCGGGAAAGCCAGCGCGGTCATCGTTTCTCCCTCAGCAAAGACCTCCACCGCACAGGCGTCCACATAGACCCGCAGGCTGATGCGGCCATCCTTTGCTACCAGCGGCATGGACATCGTCTTGGTCATCCCGCTGTCGCTGCACAGGGAAAGCGTCGTACGATCCAGGGTCAGCATATCGTTCTCCCAGGTGAGGCGGACGGCTTCATCGCAGGTGCGCATCAGCTCCAGGGTGAGCGTCCTGGCAGCAGACACCTCCGCTTCCAGTTGGATCTCCGCATGCTTGGCGCACACATCCAGCACTGCAGGATGGGCCGCATCCACCGTCTGCACCGCCTTGACCTCGTTGTGACGGGCTCCTTCCAGCGCCGGTGCAGGCTGCTGCACCAGACGGTCGCCGCACAGATGCAGCACGCGGGGCAGCGTCATCATGCCGGACCAGCCATGTCCCAGCTTCGCCGTGGGGAACTTACTGTTCCAGGAGGCCATCCAGCTGATGGAGATCTGCTGTCCGTCATGGCCTGCACAGCTCTGGGTGGCATAACAGTCCGTACCATGATCCAGCACAGACAGCGGGGAGCCCTCAAAGCGCGTGCTGTTGTCCTTCATATCACCCACGCTGTACACCACGGGACGGGCATTGTCCGTCAATTCTCCCTCGTATTCCACGCAAGAGTACCATACAACCGTCTTACCGTCCAACTCAATCACATCAGGGCATTCCGGCATCAGGCTGACTGTGGGCATAAACGCGCCGTCATACGTCCAGTTTTCCAGATCCCTGGAGGAACAGCACACCAGGCGGGTACCATCCTTGTGCCCCGCCGCCATGATGGCCCGCCAGCCGTCTGCCACCTTGATCAGGCAAGGGTCGCGGAAGTCATGGCGCACATAGCCTTCCGGCAGCATTTCAAAGGGAATGACCGGGTTCAGGCTACACTTTTCAATCCTTGTGCCGTCAAAATATGCAAGGCACTGCTGCTGAATATCCTTTTCAGTCTCATCCTTGGACACACCGGTGTACAGAATGTAAGCGCCGCCCTTGCCGTCCGGCTTGGCCGTACCGGAGAAGCAGCCCGCTGCGTCATAGGGCTGATCCGGCGCCATCGCGACCGGCAGGTCCTCCCAGTGCACCAGATCCCTGCTGCGCCAGTGACCCCAGTGCATGCTGTCCCAATGGGCAGCGTAGGGGTAATACTGATAAAACAGGTGATAGTATTCGCCGTCAAAGTGGAATCCATTGGGGTCGTTGATCCAGCCAATGGGCTGAATCGCATGAAAACGGGGGCGATAACGAGGATTTACCTGATCCTTGTTGGCAGCAATAAAAGCGTTTGCCCGTTCGAGCATCGTCATGTCCTTTTCCGTCCTTCGTTCCTTATCCCTTGAGCATGCGCATGGTGATATTCTGGAAAACGGCTGTGCCATCCGCCACATAGAACCCCCAGGGCATCTGCGGCATCTTATATATGCGGGTAGACAGCGCCTCACGGCCATCCAGGAAGAAGACCGCAATATCGTTGTCGATCAGAATATCCAGCTGATAGGTGCGCTCGCTGGTATTGATATCCCGGCTGATATATGAGGCCTCTGCCACATAGCGCATACGGGCAACCAGACTGTTGTCATAGCGGAGCTGCTCGTGCTTCATGTTCAGCTCCACCGCCAGCGCCTTCATAAAATTGTCGCCGCCGAAGAAGAAGCCCGCCGCACGCGCATCCTTTGAGATCACCACCGTCGTGCTGATCAGCACCGGCCCGTCCGGGAGATTCCCGAAGGTCACGCCGCCGCCATTTTTGTCGCCGATGATGGTAATGTCATTTTCCTGAGCCTCTGCAGTGCCGTCGATTACCTTGTAGGTCATCGGAACCGGCTCGCCAAAGGCCGTGCGGATGGTTTCGGGCAGCTTGACCTTCAGCCAGCCCTCCTCATCCTGCACAAGTTCAAACACCGCCAGATTGCCGGCCCAATCCCATTCGGAGGTGTCCTTGAATTCGCCGGAGTAACCGCCGCGGGTACCGATCCAGCCGCACAGGTAGCGCTTGCCGTTAAGCACGCCGGTCTTTGCGGCATAGAAGCCGTGGCTGTCAAAGGCAGTCATCGGCGGATGCACCCAGGGTCCTTCGAGGGATTCAGCCCGCAGGTAGCGGGTTGTCCAGTCGGTGGAATACACAAGATACCAGTAATCGCCCCATTTGAACAGGTCGGGGCACTCCATGATGCCGCCGCGGATGTCGCACAGCGGCTCCATCTTCTCCCAATGATTCAGGTCCTGGGAGCGATAGCGGGCAACCACGCCCCGATTGTCCTTGACAGCGGTGATCAGCAGCCACCACTCCTGCCCCTCCTCATTCCAGAACAGGTAGGGGTCTCGGAAATCATGGCGGTTGTAGCCATCATCCTGATCCATGGTGAAGGTCTCCTTCTCCATCTTGACGAAGGACTGCAATCCATCCGTGCTGATGGCATGGCGGATGTACTCGCGGGGCTTGCCCTGATTGTAGAAATGCGGATTGTTGCCGGTGTAGAAGGCATGGTAGGTATCTCCCACCTTCGTCACCGAGCCGGTACCCAGTGCCATGTCGTAATGGCTGATGTTTGTGACGGGGATATCCTCGCCATTGTAGGTGTAATGCACGAAATCGCTGGTGGTAAAGGAATGGAACGGGTGATAGGTGGGCTTTCCGTCACGCCAGTCCTGCAGATAGAACAGACGCAGCTCACCGGAATCCTCATCACCGACCATGGGCATCACATCTCCGACCCAGCCCACCGGAGGCTTGGCAAAGATGGTATACTGCGCGTTGCGGATATCCCAGGTACGCTCATTGGTCAGAAGCATATCCGGCTCCTTCTTCAATTCAGATGCGCCAGCAATACAGCACTGGAGCATCATCAGCAGTGCAGCACAGAAGGCAATGATTCTTTCCTTCATGAACATGGCACATCCTCCTGAATTTACATTCTTTTCGTATGCCAGCCGGCCCGAATTGCTCCGAGCCGGCTGGCGGTTTTTTTGGAATTAGTTGCTCATGGTGCTTTCGAAGCCGGACTTCACCTGCTCCTCAGCGATGGTCAGGAAGTTCACAACGGGCTCGTTGGAGCGCAGGCCGGTGAACACGGTGTGGTTGTTGTCCCAGTACTTGTCGATGCCGATCGGCACGAACACGCTGCGGGCAGCCAGCTCGTTCATCTCAGCAACAGCCTCCGCGCCGTACAGGGCGGTGTTGTTCTTGTTGGCGAACTCAGCTTCCCTCTCGCAGGACATCTTGATGAAGTTGGCAGCCGCGGTGGGGTTGGCGGAGGTGATGCCGATGCCCCAGCCGGTCAGAGCGCACATGCCGGTGTTGACGTCCATCTTGGGGCCGCGGGGCATGGGAACCCAGTCAACCTCGAAGTCGAAGTCGCCGTTCAGGGCCTTGCTCATGTAAGCGAAGCCGTATTCCAAGGTCATGCCCAGCTTGCCGTTTTTGAAGCCAGCCACGAAGTCATCGCCAGAAGCGGAAACGTACATGTACTTGTCCACGGTGTAGGCGTTCTGCAGGAAGGTCATGGTCTCGATGCCAGCCTCGGTCAGGTAGCCGGTGGAGATGGTGCCGTCCGCATTGTAGATCAGGTTGGAGGTGCCGTTGGAAGCCAGGAAGTGCACATAGTCAGTATCCCAGAAACCAAAGCCGAACGCGTCGTTCTCGCCGTTGTTGTCGGAGTCAAAGGTCAGGGCCATGGCAGCCTTGCGGAAGGCTTCCCAATCCCACTCGCCGGCCTCGTACAGGTCGCGGGGCAGGTCGATGCCGTTGCTCTCGAACAGATCAACGTTGTAGTAGAGGACAACGGGAGTCGCCACAGCGCCCACAGCGTAGGGCTTGCCGCCGAAGGTGAAGGCGTTGGTGGCGCTGGCGGTGAAGACAGGATCGTTCACGTCAACGTAATCGGAGATGGGCAGCAGCATGTTGCGGGCGGGATAGACCGGGAAGGACTGGTCGTTCGCCTGCACCAGGTCGACGGACTCGCCGTTGTTGACCATGCTCACAGCGGTGGACAGCATGTCGCCCCAGGCAACCGCACGGACGTCAACCTTCACGCCGTACTTCTCTTCGAAGGCGGGCACAACGCTCCAAACAGCGTCAAAGGTGGTGTCGGGGTTGGTAGCCAGATTATTCTCGTAGACTTCCTTGGTGGTGTGCCAGATGATGGTGATGGTCTCCTCCGCCATCGCAGCGGGAACCAGTGCGGCCATCATGACCAGGGCCAGGAACAGGGACAGGAACTTCTTCATGGGGATACCTCCTTTTTTATTCTTTAAGGCTTTCCGCCCTAAATTCACAGGAACACGGGATTACTTGATGCCGATATGCTCAATGCTATCCGCCAGAAAGCGCTGGGTGAAGATGAACATGATCAGCATGGGCGCAGCCGTCAGCAGACAGCCGGCCATGACACGGGTGGCGACCTTCTCGGGGTTGGAGCCGATCTGCGTGCCCGCCAGGGAGGACAAGCTCGCCAGGTCGCGGCGGATGGCGGACAGCGCCACCATGATCGACCGGTCCGTGGAACCCAGGAACTGCTTGGACAGGTAGTACTCGCCCCAGTTCCATACGAAGGAGAAGAGGAACACCGTGATGATGGCGTTCTTAATGTTGGGCAGCATGATGCTGAAGAAGGTGCGGTAGGGGCCTGCGCCGTCGATGTAGGCGGCATCCTCCAGTGCCACAGGCAGATTGATGAAAAATTGCCGGTAGATGAAGATGTACAGACCGCTGCGCACGCCCATCGCCAGTGCTGCGGGGATAATCAGCGGCCAGAGCGTACCGATCAGGTTCACAAAGCCCTGCTCGTTGAACAGCCCGACAATACCGCCGAAATCCGCATAGCGCCAGCGCATGTACAAGGGCAGCACCAGCGTCTGCGTAGGCACGACCATGGTGAAGATCACCAGGACGAACAGCGCCTTCTTGCCCCAGAAGTCAAAGCGGGCAAAGCCGTAGCCCGCAATCGCGCAGGAGAACACATCCAGCACACCGCATACGATGCACAACGTCAGACTGACCCGGAAGGCGTTCCAGAAGTTCATAGACTTGATTGCATCGGCGAAATTATCCAGGGTAAAATGCTTTGCCACCCAGATGATGGAAGGATCGTTCATGTCCGAAGGCTCACGGATGGACATGGAGATCATGTATAAAACCGGGTAGAGCAGCTGATACGCCAGACAGAGGCAGACCACGTAGAACACGATCCTGCCCAGCAGCTTGCCGGTACGCTGCATGCGCACCTTGGCGTCCAGCTTCTTTTGACCAGCCTTCATGTCATTTCCTCCTTTTCCTCATTCCTGGTAAATCACGAACCGGCTGATGAACAGCGCCACCACGCCCAGCACCGCCATGATGACCAGAAAGTACACCACGGACATCGCGCTGGCATAGCCGAACTTGACCAGTTCAAACATGGTGGAATACATTCGCTGAATGATCGCATTGCTGTAATCATTCATCATGTCCACCACCGAGTAGATGGTGTTCAGCAATATCATCGGGGTCAGCATGGGCAGCGTGACCTTCCAGAACTGGGCGAAGGAACCCGCGCCCTCCAGGGAGGAGGCCTCGTAGAGGTAGTCGGGCACGCTGTGCAGGCCGGCCAGGAACAGCATGATCTGAACGCCGGAGCGCCAGGTCAGGTCAAACACCCGGTTGATGATATCGTTGACGAAATTGATGATGCCCTGGCCCAGACCCATGGCCGCCATGACTTCTGCAATGCTGCCTGCATTGAAGAGGTAGGTATTCGCCGAGCCTCCGCGCACGCCGGAGGAGAACACGTCCTCCTTCAGAATCTGCATCAGCACGCCGGAGCCAATGATGACCGGCATGAAGGCCACCGCACGCATGAAGGTACGGCCTGGGAACTTGTCCTTGATCAGCACCGCGAAGAAGAGGCTGTACACCAGGATCAGCGGCACCTGCACCAGCTCGCCCAGAGAAGTGACCAAGGCGGGCAGGAAGTCAGCGTCCTTGAAGAAGAGGTTTTCAAAATTCAGCCAGCCCACATCGGTGGCAGTGAAACCCGTGGGGCTTGCCTGCAGGGACTGGAATGCGTAGCCGAAGGTCTGGATCAGGGGCAGGATGAAGAACAGCGTACAGCCGATCAGCCAGGGAAGGATGAAGGAAAAGCCATACCACTTTCTCTTAGTCTCATAGCCCATGCGCTTCATTCGCTCACCTCCTTGATCGCGTAGCCCAGTGCCGGAACCGTGACGCCCAGATGCTCTGCATCCTCGCTGCCGTAGTTCACCAGCACCATATCACCGTTGGCATAGGTTGTGACGGAAAGGGTTGCCGTCACCTGCTCATGCCCGGTCATCTGCATGCCTGCATAGACGCCCAGCGGCGCCATCCAGGCCGCGGTATTCTTGATTTCCTCGCGCCATGCATCCAGCGACGCAGCATGCCAGGAGGCATAATCCGTACCGGAGAGCAGTGCCGTATCCCCGGCGATCACCCGCCAGGAGGGATACATGCCATATTCGATGGCCCGCAGCAGTGCCTTACGGACATTGCCATCCTCATTCGCTGGCTCGGTATAGAGGACCATGGCACCGTGGGTCACCATCTGGTAGAAGGGGATCTCCATGTCCGTCACCTCAAAGCGGCTGGAAGCACAGGGCGTCGCATCCACCTGCTCAATGTAGGGGAAAGCGTAGGCAGAGGCTGTCTTTGCAGACAGGGTCTGAATCTTGCCGGACAGGGTTTCCAGCGCCTGCTGCCAGTACATACCGGCGGATGTGCGGGAAATGCCCGTCTTGCCAAAGCTGGAGTAGACCGTGTTGCCCAGCATGCTCAGAGAAACACCGTCCACCTGGCCGGAGAGGTTCTCCGCCAGCTTGCGGGCCGCCTCAGGCACCTTGTCAGGGCTGAGCAGGTACCAAGGCTTGCCTTCGGGATCCTGATAGCCGGTGCTCTGGAGGAACTCCGGCACCTGCTTGGCGGTGCTGTTGACGCTGTTCGTCGCCGCGAAGAGGGACCAGTAGCCATTGCCGTCCTCGTAGATGTCAATCAGGTCGACAGCAAGGACCATTTCCGCACCGGTTTCCTTCACCGCCTGACGGAGACCATCGAAGGCCTTCTTTCCGCCCAGACGATTGTCCAGATCAAGACCAGTGACCATCTTGCCGCGTACACTCTGCTTGGACCAGCCCGTATAGCGCAGCGTCAGATCATTCAAGCCCTCGGCAGCAAAGTCACGGAGCGTCTGTGCAGCCTGCTCATAGCTGGTCAGCACTCGGACGCTCTCATAGGGCACGCCCAGGAAGGTATCAATGGAAGGAATCGATGCAACCATTTCCAGCTGCTGCGTAGCCGCATCCGCAATGGATTCCTTTAGCCCCAGCTGAGCACGGTAGGCCGCAGCCACATCCGCGTAGGTGGCGTTCTCCGCCGCCAGGGGATAGTAGCGCACGGTGAAGTTGCCCATGTCGCGGAAGGTATTGGTGGGCAGCATCACGTCCGTACTGTGCTCGGAGCCGGGCATGATGGTGTTGGCTTCCATGTGGATGTACTGGACCGCAAAGTAGGCATTGCTGTAGCCGGTCAGCTGGCCGTTCACCATCGCGTTGAGCTGCGCCTGATAGTCGCCGTTTTCCACGACTGCCATCAGGGCACGGCCATTGCGGACGATGCCGAAGAGCGGCATATTCACATCGTAGGTAGTGGTGGCGGCCTTGCGGATGGTCAGCGCATCGTCACGGCCGTAGACGTCCTGCTGGTAGATCGCAGCGCCGGTGCGGCCGTTGTTGAAGTGGATCAGCGCACCGCTGCCGTCGGGGATGATCAGGTAGCCCTCGTCATCGCTGCCCGCAGCGCCCATGAAGGGCAGAAGCGCCACATTCATGACGGACTGCTTCTTTTCCGGGTCGGTATCGGGATCCTCCCAGACCTCCTCCTCAATCCCTTCAGAGATGATGGAAGCAGCCAGGCAATCCTCCTCCAGCACGTACTGCACCGGGATCACGAAGCCCTGCTTGGGGAAGTAGTAACGGATCGCCACGCCGTTTTCGATCAACTCCCAGGTGAAGTCACCCTTTTTGATCGCGCCGGTATAGCTGTTGACCTGGTCGGTCACATAGGAGGTGTTGTGATACTGCACGATCAGGTCGCTCTGGCGGTTGATTTTGTTCACGCCGGTAGCGCGCTTGTCCTGTGCAATATCGTCGGGGGTGGAGCGCCATTCCTCCTGGGTCAGCTTGTCCTTAAGGATGATCTGGCTTTCCACCGTGTCGTAGTGCAGCTCCAGGCGGTCATTTTCAGCCACCAGGATCACTTCAGCGCATGCCATGACGGGCAGGAGGCACAGCAGAAGAAGAATCAGGAACTTTTTCATCATCAACGCGCCTCCTTTACATGCGGAACACGAGCTCAACATAGAGCGTGTAACCAAATGTGCGCAGCTGCATCAGCAACGTGTAGAACAGAACCAGGACAAACAGGATTACCGCCATGGCCGCTACCGTCAGCGCCAGGAAGCCCAGAGCCCTTGCAAAGGGTAGCTCATGAATCACCATCGTGCCGATGAGGAGCAGCATCGCACTCCAGGCCAGACCGATCAGGATGATGTACTCGGCGTACATTTCGTCCATGATTATGAAATTGCTTAGCCAGGTGCCCACCAGCAGACCCACGGTGTAGGGCGCCAGCGAATAGCAGGCGGTAACGATGATATCCTTGAAGCGGCCGCTGCCATTGGTCAGGATGGCCATGGACCACTGTGCCACGATGAACAGCGCTACCACGCCCAGGGACTTGGCCAGCAGTAGCCAAAGGTTGATATCCGCAATGTTGTTCTGGTTGAACAGATAGCCCGTGCCGACAAACTGGTAGATCGTCGCAATGACATACAGAACCAGGATGATCACCGAGGGCCACAGGGCTACGGAGCCGCCAAAGCGGATCTGGTTGAAGCCGTCAAAGGGATGGAAGAGCACCTTGGGGAACACGGTGTTCCGGGACAGATGCACCTTATCCAGCAGCCTGCCGCCGAAATCGGCGATCATCCCCTTCTTCCAGCCGAGCTTGCGCAGCAGCAAGCCCAGGAGCTTGAAGAGGATCACCGCGACGACCACCGCGCACACCACCCAGGGGGCGTTGTCACGGATGACGTTCAGGCGGACGATGCGGTATGCCTGGGAATACTCCTCGCGGCTGTCGCCGAGTTTGAAGTACTCCATGGCTTCATCATAGCGGTTTTCTTTCAGCAGTGCGCGGCCCACGCCGGCGTAAGCCTGGGTGGCATTGGTGTTGCGGCGCAGCACCTCCAGCCACACATCACGGGAGGCAGCGTATTCACCAGCATTGTACTGTTGCACAGCCTCGTGCACCAGGGCTGCGTACTCGCTGGGCTCAAAGACGGTCACACTGCTCTTGCCGGTGTCCAGCACCAGCACATCGCCGTTCAGCAGCGCGATGGCGGAAGGCTGCTTGAAGGTGCCCTCCTGGTTGCCCAATGCGCCGAAGACGGAAATCAGGTTGCCGTTGCGGTCGCGCTCAAAGATGCGGCCGTAGGCACGGTCCACCGCGTAGATGAACTCGCAGTCCTCTGTGGTAACCACGTCCACAAAGGTGGGCAGCAGTGTCACCATGGTGGAAACGTTTTTCACAGAGGCCAGCTCTTCGTCACCAAAGTTGACTTCCTTGCCGCCCCGTGCGAAGTAGGTGTTGTTGCCCAGGGGATTCAAGCGTTTGATCTGATTGACGGGTGTTTCCGTACCGACAGTGGACGCGTACACGAAACCGTCAGGCGCGCAGTGGAGGTTGGAATACTCCACCGGCAGAATGCTGGTCATGTTGGCACGCTGCTCGTCGGTCATGATGGACTTCCAGTAATACTGGAAGATGACCTCCGCCGTCACAGCCACCTTGTTGCTGCCGTAGTAGCCCATGAACTCGCCCTGTGGGGAGAACTGAAGCAGGCCGGAGAAGCAGCCGGTGCTGAGGATGTAGATGCGGCCGGCGTTGTCCGCGCCGATCTTGGCGGGCACGAACTTGAAGTCGCTGCCCAGCAGGGCATGCTCCAGGTTCTCGATCACCAGCGTGGTTTCCAGGGTCTGCAGGTCTGCGATCACGGCCTGGGCGGCGCTGGACATGGCCACATAGAGCTTGCCGTCCGCATCCACATGCAAACCGGTGGGGCCGGTGACTGCCATGGGCTGACCATTCCGCTGGAATTCGGTGATCGTCCGCAGGAGATTGAAGGACGCATCGTATTCCAGGATACGGTTGTTGCCGGTATCCGCCACCAGGATGCGGCCGTCCGCCGTGGTGATCAGATCCTGAGCTTCCTTCCAGGCGCCGGAGGATGTCATTGCGCCGTAGACGGTCTTTTCCACCGTATAGCCCACAGGCGCAGATACGGAGCGATCCCATTCATCATAGGAATAGGACGCATAGGGAACATCCGCCAGCGCCGCAGCTGCAAAGCTGACCAGCAGCAGGGAGAGAATGACGACCTTTATCAGTTTTCGCATTTTTCTCGCCTCCTCCGGTTAACCCTTGATGCCGGCACTGGTCATGGTTTCGATTACCTTGCTCTGCAGGGACACAAAAATCACAATGGGGGGGATCATCATGATCACCGACGCCGCCATGGACGGGCCGTAGCGCGCGTAGGCGTTGGCCGCAGTGATCTGGGACATCGCCTGGGTCAGGGACTTGAACTCCTCGTTGTACACGACATCGGAGGGCAGGCCGTTCCACAGGTTGATGAACTGGAAGATGATGACCGTGATGACCGCCGGCTTGATGCTGGGGAACACGATGCTGAAGAACACCCGATGCTCGTTGGCACCGTCGATCTTCGCAGCCTCCAGCATGCTGTCGGGCAGCTGGGAGATAAACTGGCGCATCAGGAACAGACCCAGGGACACGCCGATGCTGGGCAGCAGGTATGCCAGATAGGTGTTAAGGATGTCCAGCTTGGCGATGATGACGAAGGAGGGCACGAAGGTCACCTGGTTGACGAAGAGCAGACCCAGCATAATCACGCCGAAAATCAGGTTCCGGCCGGGAAAGTTATGCTTGGCCAGCGGGTAGGCAGCCATGCCGGCTACCAGCACATGCAATCCCGTACCCAGCACCGCGATGAACAGCGTGTTGAACAGATAACGGGACAGCGGCACCCACATGTTCGCCAGGATGCGGAACATCTCGCCGTAGTTGTCCATCACCGGACGGCTCACATAGAGCGTGGGCGGGAAACGGAAGATCTCCTCAATGGGCTTCAGGGACTGAATGACCGTGTAATACAGCGGGAACGCCATGAAGGCCGCCAGCAGGAAGATGAGCAGGAACAGCAGAACACTGCCCGTCTTGGAGCGGCGCTTCTTCATGCCAACCCGCCCCTTGCGGTGAAAGAACCCGCGCTTGGCTACTTGTTTCATCTTGACTCCTTTCCGGCGCATCATGTGCCAACCTTGCTCAGCATCTTGGTCACCAGCGCGCGCACGCCCTGCATCAGCAGCACCAGCACGACACTCATGGCGCAGGCATAGCCGAATTCATAGCGGATGCTGCCGTAGTCCATGATGTGGGTGACGATGGTTTCGCCTGCGTAGTTGGTGGAGGGAAGACCCGCCAGCTGTACGGAGACGTCCGCCACAGTGAACGCGGAGATGATCTGCATGATCGCACCGAAGAGCAACTGGGGCACCATTGCCGGGAGGGTGATGTACCACAGTTCCTGGAAGCGGTTCTTGATACCGTCCATCATACCGGCTTCGTAGAGGGAGACGTCCACCGTCTGCATACCGGCGATGAAGGACAGGAAGCTGATGCCCATGCTCATCCACAGCTGCACGATGATCAGCACCGGCAGGATGGTGGTTTCCTCGGTCAGCCAGGCCATGGGCTCGTAGATGATGCCCACAGACATGAGGATGTTGTTCAGCAGGCCGTACTGGTCGCCGCTGAGAAGCAGGCGCCACACCGCCCAGGCTGCGCCGCCCACCACCGTGGGGATGTAGAACAGCGCCGTCAGGAAGGCACGGGCAGCGGGCTTCAGGTCATTGATGACCCAGGCAATGAAGAAACACAGCATGTAGCTGACCGGGCCGATGACGACCGCGATTTTCAGCGTGTTGCTCACCGCCGTCAGGAAGACATTGTCCTCCAGGAACATGCGGATGTAGTTGGCCATGAACACGAAGCGCGGAGGCTGGAGCATGTTGTACTCCGTGAAGGAGAGCACGAATGCCACCACCACGGGCGCCAGGGTGAACACGGTGAAGAACAGAAGATAGGGCAGCATCAGCAGATAGCTCTCACGGTGGCGCTTGATCCGCTGAAGCACTGTGCCGTGCTTGACCGTTTGCGATTTCATCATTCTCAGGCGCCTCCTTTACTCCAGACCCATTTCTTCGCGTTTGCGCAGGATCTCTTCATTGGTGGAGCTTGTCCAGTAGAACAGGCTCTCGCGGGGATCCTCATTGGAGAGCACCACCGCGCGGAATGCATTGTCCAGGTTGCGGGACACATAGTAGCCGCCCGGGATCTCCGGCAGCTCGTAGACCCACTTCCACTGCTCCTCCAGCATGCGCTGATCGTGGATGGACCAGTTGGACACGCTGAAGGCTTCCTTGTTGGCCGTGGTGTGACGGCCCAGCACACCCAGATCCGCCTCGATGTCGCGGGCGTAGAGTGCCTGGGTTTCCGCGCTGACCCACCATTTGAGGAACTGCCAGCAAGCCTCAGGGTTCTCACAGTCCGCCAGCATGACCGCCGCGGAGCCGTTGGCCGCACTGGTGTGATTCACGGTGCCGTCCTCCTGTTCGGTGCCAGGCAGCAGATGCATGCTCCACTTGCCGGCGATCTCAGGAGCCGTACCCTCCAGGCGGGTGTACATGCCGTAGGAGGTGATGATCACCGGCATCTCGCCCGTGCGGAAGCGGGTGAAGTCATCCTTGTACAGCTCGTAATCGTACTGGGTGTAGAAATCCGTCCACATGCGGAAGGCCGCGTTGGCCACCGGCTCATGCAGGAGCGTGGAACGATGATCCTCGGTGTAGATGCTTCCGCCCCGCTGCAGCAGCAGAGAGGGGAAAATGTTGGTCAGACCCACACCGTTGCTCAGCACGGTGTTGCCGTCCAGCTGGGCGTAGGGCAGGCCAATGCCCAGGTTGTTGCTCTGCAGGATGGGAGCGATGTTCATCAGCTCAGTCCAGGTGTTGGGGACCTCCAGCTGCAGGTCTTCCAGCACGTCGTCGCGCACGAACATCACCAGGAAGTCCTGACCCTCCGCCAGGCCGTACACACCCTCACCGAAGGTGTAGGGAATCTGTGCGCCGTCCCGCAGGGCGGACACAGTGTCGGCATACCCCTCCAGGCCGCTCAGGTCAGCCAGCGCACCGCGGAAGGCCAGGTTCATCACCTCGCCGCGGCCGGTGAATAGATTGACGTCCGGACCCTGACCGGCGATGGTCGCCTTCAGCAGCGCGCCGGATACCAGCTGCAGGTTGACGGGAATGCCGGTCTTGGTCGTGAAGCCCTCCTCGATCAGGCGGTTGATGACCGTCGCCTGGTCACGGCCGGTGGACAGCCACACCGTGATGGGCTCCTGACGGACATTTTCCTCGCCGCCGCCAAAGGCATTGTAATCCTGGGTGAAGGAGCCCAGGAAGGCGCTCACCTCACGCTTGACGGAATCAAAGAGGTTGTCATTCTTTGCCTTGTGGCTGCCGGAGGCATCGCTGAGGATGAAGTAGTCAATCTCCAGCGGCTGCTCGCGGACAGACAGCGTCCACTCCGCAAAGGCAGATATATTGGAAGAGAAAGTTGTCAGACGCTTCTGAATGGTGTAGGGTTCCTTGGCGAATTCCCGCATCTGGTAGGACAGCACCTGAATGGTCTGACCCGCTGTGCTGTGGGAGCCCAGGAGAGCATCCATGTCATCCTGATAGCCGTCCAGCGTGTCTGCCAGGCCGGTCAGGCGCTCCGTCAGGTTGGGGATGACCTTCTCCAGATAGTAATCACGGTAGAAGTCCGGCTCCGTACCGGTGATCATGATGATCTGGCGATACAGCTCATTCAGGTCGTAGACCGTATCCTGCATTTCCTCCAGCAGGGGCGCCATATCGCCCAGGGTTGCCTGCATGCGCAGGGTGTGCTTACCTTCGGTCAGGTAGAACAGGTAGGGATTCTTCTCATCCTCGCCAAAGGTCATGTAATCCCAATCGGCGTGGTAGGAGAACTTCACCGCATCCAGCTCAGCAAAGGGCACCTTTCCGTCGATCATCACCCGGCGGGTCACATAGTAGCCCTTCACCTGATTCTGATGATAGCGCAGGCCGATCTGGTACAGGCCGTCCGCGGGAACCTCCAGCTCCCACTCGACCCATTCGCCCACCTGCTTCCAGCCACTGCCGCCGATGGTGTTCAGCCGCATCTGGGTGGGGTGGTAGGGCTGGGTATAGGAGGAGGTGCGATCATAGGTGGGATAAATCGCAGAAGCAGACTTGCACAGCGTGTTCTCCGCCTGCAGCAGTACCTGCATGGGCTCCGTCTTCACACCGGCGTGGGCCGTGCTGTATTCCTGATAGGTCGGCAGCGTTTCCTTGCCCAGAAGGCACACATAGTCAATTACCAGCGCGTCCCGCAGATTGGTCAGCGTGATGGTGTGTTCGCCCTCATTCAGGAAGACCGACGCCTCACCGGAGGCGTCATTGCTGTCCGCCAGCAGCGCCTCAGTCCAGACAAAGCGCTCCATCTGCTTGGGACGCAGGTCGTTGCCCGTGCTGGTGCGCTCAGGCGCGCCTTCGTCCACCCACACGCGGTTCAGGGACGTGACAGTCTTGCCATCGCCATAGGGCTTGCCGTTCACCGCCAGGGTGAACTCCATGTCAATGCCCTTGCCTTCCAGCGTATGATAGCCCACCTGCAGGCGGTAATCACCTGCTGCAGGCGCGTTCAGCTTCAGGGAAAGCTGCCCGTCCGTATCGAGGCGCACGACCTTCTCACGGCCTTCATAAGCCGGCAGCACCTCGCAGCCGCTGCTGTCCGCCATGATATCTGCGGCACGCAAAACATCTTCCGCTGCGGTGCGTGGCAGATCTTCAATCTCACGGACAGTCCATGCCACTTCACGGACACCGTTGTTTCCCAAACAAACAAGTACGGCAAATAGCAGCGCAATCGCTATCAAGACTGCGGCTATTTTGCGGATGTGTTTCATGGGGACACCTCCGAAACGTTGTAACTACGTATATTGTAAGCTTTACAGAAGCTTTTGTCAACATAATATAGTGTGCATTTGCACCTTTTTCAAAGTATTTTTCAATATTTTTATCAATTTGGTTTAATTATTTTCATTTACAACATTCTATTCATGATTGCATACTTTCTTGGATGTGCATTTGCACCTTTTTGTGTTTATTTTTTCTGTTTATACAGATTGACATTTGCGCACATCGTCTGCTATCATATAACCAATTCAACGCTGCTACGTTCAAGGAGGAACCTATGTATCACCTGCATCACCGGGCGACCTTTGGTTTTTCCGCCGAAAATCCCACCGGCGCACGCAACGGCGGCACTCCCGGCAAGGATTGCGAGAAACTCCGCCCCTGCATCAGCATCAAGTCCGGCGAAACCATCACCCTGTGCGATGTGGACGGCCCCGGTATGATCACCCACATGTGGTTCACCGGCTACATCGGCCATGGCTTTATCCTGCGCATCTACTGGGACGGCATGGAAGCGCCCTCCGTGGAGGCGCCGCTGTCCGCCTTCTTTGGCTGTGCATACGATGAAAACATGGAGGACATGGATGGCCGCTATCCCGTCCTGAACTCCGCGCTGCTGCTGGTTGCGCCCGGACGCGGCTTCAACAGCTACTTCGAGATGCCCTTCCGTTCCCACTGCCGCATCACCATGGAAAACCGCTGTGATCATCCCTGCGATTTGTTCTACATGATCTCCGGCTGGAAGGGCGCGCTGCCGGAGGACATCGGCTATTTCCATGCAGCTTACCGGCAGGAGCACCCAGTACAGAAGGGCCGTTCCTATGTCGTGCTGGACGGTGTAGAAGGCCGCGGCCGCTTCCTGGGCATGACCCTGGCAGTGGGCGTCAACGGCCACAACACCTGCTGGGTAGAGGGCGAGGCGAAGATGTACATCGATGGCGAAAGCCGCCCCTCCATGAACTACACCGGCACGGAGGATTATTTCTGCGGCTCCTACGGCTTCGGCAACGACATCGCCATCAAGCAATATCAGGCCTACAGTGCACCCTACGCCGGACTGTATGCCATTCTTGGCGATCCGCGGGCACAATACAACGCGCAGAAGCGTTTCATGCTCTACCGTTTCCATGTGAAGGATGAAATCTGGTTTAACCAAAGCTTCCGCATGGCGATGGACAATCTTGGTTGGACAGGACCTCGCTATGATGATTACACCTCCACCGCCTACTGGTATCTGGATCACCCTGCCAGCGTGCCCTTCGAACTACCCGCACATGATGAAATGACGATGAAGTAAATCCCATTTGGGCCACATAGGTCAATGGATGCGAGGTAGAGTGTGCCATGCGCCGTCCAGTACGGTAGCTGCTGTTTGTTGCGATCATTTCCCTTCAGCCCAGGAATAAAGAAAGCCATTCTCGTTTGGTTCAGATTCTTTGACCACTTTGAATGCTTTCCCTTTACGAAAAAAGTTGTCCCCAACCACTATCATTACAGTATGCACAGCTTCGGCTGTGCTCAGATCATCAACAAACCTCCAGCCACGCAGGTTGGAGGTTTGTTGATGATCTGAAGCCTCCTGTGTTTTACAGGAAGCCTGCTTTTATTTTGACACTGGATAAATATACCCTTGACAAATTTCTTCCCCCAGGGAATTGGTTGCTCAATGCTCCCATCTGAATATCATACTAAATACTAATTGTAACATAATTAACACGAAAATAAACTTATGTTTTGATATGCTTCGAAAAGTTTCAATTACCACGACTCAGCACACCTTTCTTTCTTGCATGAAGTAATCCAGCAAGCATAAGAAGATAGAGAATTACTAGAAGAACCAGGGTATGTTGAAGCTGCAACCCACCCCGACATTTCGGTCCAATACAATCCCGACGTTGCAGTCAGATATGCGTTGAATCATTCGACCGGCGGTGGCAAAAGCGGCGCTGATCCTAAGCGCAACACCGTCTTCGGAAATGCTACAACCAATGACTGTGCCAACTTTGTAAGCCAATGCCTGTGCGCAGGTGGGTTGCCTATGTTCAATGGCTGGTCTTACCCTCTGACGAATATTCCAGCCGGCTGGAATAGCAACAGCAAATGGAAGCTTACTTACAGTAGTTGCCAAAAGCTGCTTGGTAAAGGCCGCATCTACGAAATTGGTGATCCTACCAAGACGCAGCGAGGTGATATTATCTATACCTTCGACAGCAGTCAGGCTGAAGGAAAGCAATACACCCATGTCACAATTGCAACCAGCAATTATTCCAGTGCCATTGGCGGCTGCTATATTTGTGGTCACTCTGTAAACCAGAACGGCGACTATGGCGATACGAAGAAGCTCGTGGCTGGAAAGGTGAAAATCTATCGTGTGCGTACTTCGGTTATTGTTGGAGGCACCGAGCGTAGAGTATCTATTCCCGTGTCCGGCAATGAAGCAACGGTAATTAAGGCAATACCGCACAATTCGTTGGCAGCGTAGGCGATGCCTTTTCCGCCATCTGCTGCTTGCAGATTTTTCGATTTACCTCCAGTAAACCTTCAAAATCTGCCATTGCATCTGACGAAAAATTCATTCGCCTCCGCACCAACTCATTTGTGCGGTATTGCCTTAACGATACGTTCTGATAAGAATGTGCCCAACAGTCACCTTGGCTATATCACTCCGATTGGAAGACATAGCCAAGGTGACTGTTGTATTCGATCACATAAGCACGATCATCCGTACATGATGCATAACGAATCTCAGCTTCAGGCGGTATATCGCAAAGGACAATACTTTTTTCCAAATCCAGAAATAGCACAGCTGGACGATTTACAACACCAAGGAGATCATGCAAAACGCTTGTTTCCATGACATCATTCGGATAAAAAGGGACACAAGATAACTGAAACCGGGAAAAGTCATTGTATGCAGAATCGCTGTCAATTCTGTAAGACACAAAGTCGCTCAGTTGCGCATTCTGATACTCGAAGATATACGCACCGTTCTGATAGGTGCCTACAAACATATTTGTCGTGCAGTCAATAATGGGATAGTTTGGGTCATTCACAAAAATGCCCCTCACTGTGCTCTCGCCATTCATGCAGTCCCAATCCACCAGGATTGAGCATTCTATGCCGTCATTGTTCCGTAACCATATGCGCATATCGCCGGTCGTATATTCCGCGTCAAAAAAACCAGAGTCAATGGCAAAGCACGTAACAAGATATCCTTCCTTAAATAACAGATCGGAATATGCATCGCCCACAACCCAACCGCCTTTTTGCTTCTTCATAACCAACAGGCAGTATACACCGTTCTTTTCTGCGACAAGTGGAAAAGAACTGCCTTTTTTGAATAGAAAGGTGTTAAAAACATTCTTTCCCGAGATTTCCATATCTGTCGGCTGATAGATGTGCCAGTCAGCGTAAACACTGTCTTTGATTGCTTTTCGCAAAGCAGAGTTTCCTAACTTGGTCAGTGTTTCAGCGGAAGAAGATGAAGCCATCTGCAGCAATAGCATAAGCAGCAATAACAAAGTAACGGCTTGATGATACCGATGTTTCATAGCATGACCTCCTGGCGGCAGTACGCAGTGGTTGTATCTTATCTTAGCGAGAATCAGATATTTTTGCTTGCGGAGCGTTCCACTCAATATGCAGCCAGCGATGCTCCGTTTCTGCATGGTCCATGAACATCAAAAAAAGTTTATTACATTCTTGTAGCCTTGTAAAGGTACCCCTGAAGGACAACTGCCATGAGTGCAATGATGACGGCAGAAGCAGCATCTCAGGAAAGGATTGCGCTGATTGAGGATTGCAATTTTATATTGCAGATAACTGTAGGATGTGGTATACTCTTCAAGGAACACACTGCCGTTATTTCGCATATGGAGGGACAACGCAATGTCTGTATCCTACAATAAATTATGGAAGCTGCTTATCGACAAAGGTATGAGTAAAACGCAGCTCATCAAAGCGGCCAAGATCAGCACCAACGCCATGGCCAAGCTGGGTAAAAACGAGGATGTGCGTGTGGAAACGCTGGTCAAAATCTGCGGCGCGCTGGGCTGTACCATGGATGATATTATGGAGCTGATCCAGGACCCTCAGTGAATTTACACGATGGAGGTATTCCCTATGTCGAAAGGCGTTATCTATATTCTGACCAATCCATCCTTTCCTGATTATATCAAGATCGGGTATGCAAAGAATTTGGAGCGTCGGCTGCAGCAGCTGAACCGCAGCGAAACGATCCCCTTTGCTTTTCGGGCTTATGCTGTCTATGAGGTTGAAAGCGCTCTGACCGATAAGGAACTGCACAAGCTGATCGACCGGCTGAATCCCGACCTTCGCTCCATCGAAACCTTCGATGGCCGTGAGCGGGTGAAGGAGTTCTACGCCATGTCTGCGGAGGATGCGTACAGCCTGCTGGAGAGCATCGCAAAAATCAGCGGAACGCAGGAGCGTTTGAAGCGGGTTCAGCCGGAAGGCCATGAAATCATTGACGAGCAAATAGCTGAAGAAGTACGGGAAGAAGCCCGGCGCGGGCCCTTCCGGTTCAGTGAATGTAGGATTCCTTTCGGTGCGGAAATCGTTTTTGTTGACGATGAATCCGTCCGCCCCACGGTGGTTGATGACCGGCATATTGAGTATAACGGCGAGACCACATCGCTGTCTGCGCTGGCGCAGAAGCTGAAAGGCTTCACCCATCCCGTTCAGGGAACAATCTGGTTTACCTATAATGGGGAAAAGCTGGATGACCTGAGGAAAAGAATTGCGCAGCAGGAGTAATCCCATCGTAAGACCAAAGGAAGAGCGCCATGCTTCCTGAAGAACGAGCGCGGGAGAGGATTGACCGGCAGCTGAAAAAAGCCGGCTGGGAAATTGTATCCCGTGAAGAATATACTCTTCACAGTGCTTCCGCCGTTAAGGAAGGGCTGATGCAGGGAAACACGGAAAGTGATTATCTGCTTTTTGTGGATGATAAGGCTATCGCTGTGGTGGAAGCCAAGCGGGAGGAAAACCCGCTGGCGGAAGATGTGCAGTCCCAGGCCGAGGGCTATGCCACTCATCCGCAAAATTGGTATGGTCTTTGGTATGACGGGTTGATTCCGCTGGTTTATCTGGCCAACGGGAGCAAGATTTATTTCAAAAATCTGCTTTCTCCTGAAACGGATTATATTGAGCTGACCGAAATGCATTCTCCCAAGAAGATGCTTCAGCTGATTCATCAGATTTCTGCCTATGGCGCTAAGGCTTTTCAGTTGTTTCGACTTTATTGGGGTTTTTGCGCTGCGGGAACTACGGCAATCGTTAAACTTGTGGAGATTCGTTGATTTATGAGCATTCGTTAAATCATCGCTTTCTGGCAGTGATTTTAGAGAATGGCAATAAGAGCAAAAAAGAAGCGGTTGCCCGCTCCCAATCAAATCGATTTATGTGTTTGTCCGCCCAGATTTCCACAGGCCATACAGAGCCCAGGAAAGCCCAATGCCTATCAGCGTGGGTGGTGTCAAGCCATAAGTAATCAATTCCAGTGCTGCCGGTCTGCTTTCCGCTGGTAGGCCAAAGATTGCAAGCCCGTAGCATAACACCAGATAAACGGCAAAAAAGGAATAGCCCCAAGGAGCCAAATGTTTTTTTCGGCGGTTCAGTGCCAACATAGAACAGCAACCCAGCAGCGTACCGATGAGGGCAATTGCAGCGGCATGAACGACATTGCAAAGCCAAACCGGCGTAAACCGCAGCTCACTTCCCAGTTGCTCCGCCACTAGGACGAATACTGCAACGTCAATCACCGCAAAAATCAGGCTCAGTGCAAAAGCATACAGTAAATCTGGACTATGCTTCCTTTTCATGGTTGTTTCCTCAAATCAACTTCATCAGTCTGGCGCGGCAGAAGGCGCAAATAGCCTTGATGTCCTTGATTTCGCCGCTGGCGATTTTTTCCTCTAGCTCATCCATATGCAACCAGCTTACCTGAATGAATTCGTCATCATCCAGATCCTGACTGCTTTTTTCGATTTCCCGTGCCAAAAACAGATGCAGCACTTCGTCGATAATGCCGGGCGATGGGTAAATGTATCCAAGGGAGATCATTTTTTTTGCGGTAAAGCCCGTTTCCTCCCGGAGTTCCCGATGAGCGGCGTGTTCCCTCGTTTCGTTTGGCAGCTTATCCAGCTTGCCTGCAGGAATTTCCAACGTAACCTGAGAAATGGGATGTCTGTATTGCCGAACCATAGCACAGCGATTTTGATCGTCCAGTGCCAGCACAGCTACGCCGCCGGGGTGATGCAGGTGCATTCTGCTGATTTCTGAGCCGTTGGGCAGCTGAAGTTCATCCAGCCAAAGCTGATAGGGATTTCCCTGATAGACCAGCTGTCTGCCAATCATTTTTTCAACCAGATTTTGATCTTCCATCGCCAAGTGGCTCATTGTTCTTCATCCCTTCATGAACTTTATGAGCGGCGGGGCTTTCACCCCGCCGCAAGCATTGTTTTTTCCGTCAGGGCTGCACGGAAATCCAGTAGTCATATACGTCGTAGTAGTTCTCGTAGTAGTAGTCCAAATCCAAGGGGAAGGTGGGGATAGAATCAAAAGCCGGCTGGTCAATATCCAGAGTGGGAGCATCGGGGAAGACGGGATAGGAACCCGCGGTTAGGAAGGGGGCCAAACCTTCACCAGTATGATCGGTTTCGCCGCACAGGAAACGGATGAACAGCTTGGCGGCGTTGGGATGCTGGCAGTTATCAGCAATCTGAGCGATCATGAAGCTGATGGCTGTGGTGGGAGTTTCATCCTGGAATGCGGAGGGATCCACGCCCAGATAATAGCCCTGTTGGTCGCGTTCACGCAACTTTGAAGACACTCCATAGCCAAGAGGCGGATCCTGCATATCAGCGGCGCCGCCAACGTTCTTGACGATGTTGGTGTTGGAGCTTTCGATGATAACGCCATTTTTGGCAACACGGTTAATCCATGCGTGGGCTGCAGTGGGCTCGTTAGCAGCCAGCACAATGGGTTCGCCAAACACACGCTCGTAATCGGCAGCCATCTGATCGGCATACTGGATCATAGCAGTGAACAACACGATCAGGTCGGGTTCACCGGTGGGATCCAGGAAAATGAACTTGCCCTTCCATTCGTCTTTGGTCAGATCCCACCAGGAGCTGATGGGCATCTTATCGTAAGCCTGAGTGTTGTAGTTCCACCAGTCCAGTTCGATCACGAAGGGGGTTACAGACAGATAACTGGGATCCACATCACCAAAGATATCTTCGGGATGATAGTTGTGCAGCAAACCTTCCTTGATATAATCCATGTATACGCTGCCATTCTGTTCTTTCAGCTGCAGCACGTCTGCCGTATACACGCCTGCCTCATACTCGCGGCGGAACTTTTCCAGCATTTCGTTGATGCCCAGATCGTAGAAGTTCACGGTGATACCGGGATAGGCTTCCATAAAGGATTTGCCCACCGTTTCGTCACGACCGGTGCAGCCGTACAGATTCAGCACACCGCCCTCGGCCAAAGCGGCCTGGTACAGTTCTTCCACCGTTTCCGTTTTGTTCAGGCCGTTGTCCTCGGCCCACTGCGCATCCGCCAGAGCGGCGGTGCAGGCCAGCAGCATGCAGGCTGCCAGCAGCATGGCAATCCATTTTTTCATTTTACGTTCCTCCCTATTTATTTTCTCTAAGGCTTTCGCCTTTAGATTCGCTTTTTAATCCGGCACAGCCATTTTGATCAGACGGCCTGTTTCCTTGGCAAATACATTCAGCTTGTCAGGGTCGATCCGGACATGCACCACCTGATCCACCGCGTAGTTGCGGATGCCCATTTCCTTGGCCAGCACCACGGAGCCGTCGTCCATCTTCAGGTGGATGGTGGTTTCCGAGCCGGCGGGCTGAGTGGCATAGACCGACGCAGGGATAGCGCCGTCGCCCTCCTGACAGCAAATGCCGATCTTCTCCGGACGAATGCCCAGCACCACGTCGAAGCTGCTCTGAGCGGGAACCTCGTCCGTCAGGCGCTCGGGGGTGAACGCCATGCGGCCCAGAGGAGAGGTCAACGTCAGGCCGCCGTCCTCGCCGCGTTTGGCCTGTCCCTCCACAAAGTTGATGCGGGGGTTGCCGATAAAATCCGCAACGCGCAGGGAAATGGGATTTTGGTAAAGATCCATGGGCGCGGCCACCTGTTCCAACTCGCCCTCAAAGAAAATGGCGATACGTGTGGACATGGTGAGCGCTTCCACTTGGTCGTGGGTGACATATACGATAGTGGTACCCATTTCGTGGTGCAGGCGCTTGATTTCGGAGCGCATATCGATGCGTAATTTGGCATCCAAGTTGGACAGGGGTTCGTCCAGCAAAAGAACCTTGGGTTGAGATACGATGGCTCGGGCGATAGCCACGCGCTGCTGCTGGCCGCCGGACAGTTCGGAGGGGTAACGGTCGGCATACTGCTCAATCCGCATTCTTTCCAGAGCATCCATCACGCGACGTTTGGTTTCTTCCTTGGGCACCTTCTGCACGTTCAGCACAAAGGCCACGTTCTGGAAAACCGTCATGTGAGGCCAAAGAGCATAAGACTGGAACACCAGATTCATGCCGCGCTTTCCGGGATCCTCAAAGTAAAGTTCCTTGGCGTTTACTACCAGATGACCGTCCATTTCAATGGTTCCGTTCTGGGGCTTTTCCAAACCGGCAATCACGCGTAAGGTAGTGGTCTTGCCACAACCACTCGGACCCAGCAGGGTCATGAATTCTCCGTCATTCACCGTCAGGTTCAAATTTTTCAAAACATGGTTGGAACCGTAAAATTTATCAATATTCTTCAAAACGATCTGGCTCATACGTTGCTCTCCTTTTCTACAGCTCAGAAGCCCTGGCTGATGTCCGCGTTAAAGAACTTATTGGCAATCCAGTAGATCAGGAATACCACCAAGAACATCAGAATGGCCACTACGTTGGAATACTGCTCCATACCGCCCGACATATAGGAATAGGCCATATATGGCATGGTTTGAGTCGTGGGTGAGATCAGAATGACCAGCAAATCCAATTCCTTCATAATGGCCATGAAAATCAGCATGAAGCCGCTCATAAATCCATTCTTGGACAGGGGAAACACAATTTTGCGGAAACGAGTCAAAAAATGTGCTCCGGAAATGTGAGCAGCTTCCTCGAGTTCCACGCTGATCTGCAGCATGTTGGCAGTACCTGCGCGGCTGGAGAAGGGCAGATTTTTTACCACCGTCACCAGCACCAGCAACGCAAAGGTACCATACAGGGAAGGCAGTACTGTAAGCGTATGACCAAAAAGCGTAACGGTCTTGGCTGTGGAGAACATGGACAGATACATGGCGCCAAAGGCGATGGAAGGAATCAGATAGGGAATGAACACCAGCTGCTCCACCAGCTTACCGGATTTGAGATGGCGGCCGCGGGAGTTTACATAACCGATCAACTGACCGAAAATAGTGGCGATGAAAGAAGCAATGACCACCAGCTTGAGCGAATTCTTCAGCACCTGATAGAACTGCGGATTCACCAGTACGCCTGGCTCACTATTGAAAATTTCTTTCACGCCCTGGCCAATCCAATAGTGCAGGGTCAAATTGCTCAGGCTGAAATCGCCCAACTTGAGCATCAGACTTTGCAGAATCAAAATGCCGATGGGCAGCACCACTGCGAAACCCAGGAAACACGCCAGCAGGACAGTGATGGGTACCTTGCCCTTTTTTAGCGACAGCACGTTTGAGCGACCGCCCTTGCCACCAATGGTAGCATAGGACTTGCGGGTGCCTAAGGCACGCTGGTTCAGGAAAATAACGATGGCTGCAATGGAGATCAAAATCAGGCTGATGGTATAGGCTACGGCCGTCTGCTGCTGCTTGATGCTGCTGTAGAGCATGGTGGAAATCGTGTAATAGCTTACCTTCATGCCCAAAAAGGCCGGTACGCCAAACGTACCCATGGATTTTGAAAAAATCAGGATAAACGAAGAAAGAATGGAAGGAAGTACCAATGGGAAGGTAATCTTACTCAGCATCATGCGGCGGGGTGCACCGATAATCTCACCCATCTCCTCCAGCTCGGAGTTGATAGACCGAAGCGCTGCGGACATGAGCAGGTAGGCATAGGCGTAATAATGAATAATCAGCACACAGATGATAGCCACAGGACCATAAGCCAGCCATTCAGGCACTGTAATGCCCAGATAACTCAAGAAGCCGGCGGAGCCTCCAATGCGCGGCGTTTTGAATACGCTGATCCAGGCCATGGATTTACACCAGGAGGGAATCATGTAGGGAATGATCACTGCCAGGGAGAAAAACTTTTTGCCCGGCAGATCGCTGCGCACCATCAGCCACGCAATGAGACCGCCTACCAGAATGCTCCCTACGGAAACACAGGATGCAATCAGCAAAGAGTTCAGCAGAGGACGGTAAAGCATGTTGGCCGATACGGAACTGTTCAGAATGCGCTGCCAATAATACAATGTCCAGTCACCGGGTGTACCCTTCACGCGTCGCGCTTCAGAGGGAGCCAGTTGGAAGGTGGTCAGCACCATTTGCAAAAGCGGCCACACTACCAGAACGCTCAGCGCCAGAACGGACACGATCACCAGCAGATTATAGGGATTGGTAAAGGCGTTTTTCAGCCAGTTCAGGCATCTTTTCCTCCGGGAGAAAGAAGCCGTTTCCACCGGGGCCTGCGTCTTCGTTTGCATATGCCACACTCCTTTTTCCGTATCATAGCATAGCCGCCGCGCCGTCTCCATGCCGTTATGTTGTCATCGTATGGAAAAATGTTGCTTTTTTGGATTGGTATCCCGTTTTTTAAATGTCGAATACGGCTTTTTATTTTTCTTTTCATACATTATTTTGCTAAAATCAATCAGATTGACAGTACGTTGTCAATCAAAGAGCAACTTTTTTCCATGCTCGAAGCAACATTTTCGAATGCATTCGCCGCCGGTTTCTGCTATAATGGCAGGCAGGAAAGGAGCGCTCGCAATGGCTTACGAAGGGTACAAGTATTCCTTTAAGAATCAGTTCCGCACCATGGCCTCCCTGACGGTCTACCGGACCGGCCGCCAGCAGTGTACGGCCAACTATACGCGCGGGCTGGAGGTACGCGATTTTTACCTGATCCACTACGTCATCAAGGGCGCGGGCACCTATATTCTCAACGGCGTTTCCTACCCCGTGCGCGAGGGGCAGGCGTTTCTGATCTACCCCAATATGCCCATCAACTACAGGGCGGACGCGGACGACCCGTGGGAATTCTGCTGGGTGGGCTTCAACGGCACCGACGCGCGCATTATGATGAACGCCACCGCCTTTACGCCTCAGCAGCCGGTCATCACCCTGCGGCGCCCGGATCAGATGCTGGAACTAATGCTGGACATTTATACAGCCCGCGGCAACCTTCCTCACGAAATCATCTCCATGACAGCGCACCTGTATACGCTGATTTCCTTTTTGATACAGGAGAATATGGGGGCGCTTCCAAGACGCTCGCGTTCCAGCGGCGATCAGGTGCAGCACGCCTGCGATTATATCGCCGCCCACTATGCCTCCGGCATTACCGTAAAGGAAGTGGCGGCTCATCTGGGTATCTGCCGCAGCCAACTGTACCGTATTTTCATGCAGACGGTTTCCATGTCACCCCAAAAATATCTGTCGGAATTTCGCATTCGTCAGGCCTGCAATCTGATGAACAAACCGCATCTTTCCATCAAGGAGGTTGCCTATTCGGTCGGCTTTGAAGACCCTTTGTATTTTTCTACAGTATTCAAAGCCTCCGTAGGCCAGCCCCCAAGCCAGTATGCCGCTTTGCTGAAAAGTCAGGCGGAAAGTCGAGAACATGAATAAGTGGCCTTTGTACAGCGATAGGGAAAGGCATGTGCCCACAAAAGCTGCACAAGAAGCCTTTGGAATGCTCTATTCAAGAGGCTGGAATTGAGTGCATTCAGGGAAATTGATGGAAATCGTTAATTTTATGGGCATTGGTTAAATTAAAGGAACCGCTGATTAATCACAGATATTTCATTACAATTGACAAATCTGTACGCGAAAGCAGCCTTTCCAGAGCCTTTTCGGGATTCGGATTCCCTGTAATCCGCTCCTAGAGGCCCAAATGGGCATAATACCCCCTTATCAGGCGATCTCAAGTTTTTGGAGAGACCGTCCTGCACGTGCCAGCATGTAGAGATTGGAGCTGAGGAACAACGCATATAGCCGATTTGCGTTCTTCTGCAATCCGCGATATAATGAATGCCGTTCTCGCTGATTTCCTTTTTCAGATTTGTCATGATGATGACCTCCTTCGCTTCGCTTTTTGATGTGTGTTTGCTTCTGCACCAGTCAAACAGCGCATCTCAGCAGATCATCTCCAGGTGTTGGTTTCCACCCCAACCTCCACCCCAATCAGGGTTTTATCAGAGTGCATGATATTTACTGTTTTTGTGTTAATTGGCTTTAGAATGAAACCGGATTATACAGAAATGCACACTATTTACAGCCGTCTCCGACTTCAAATCCTGTTTCCCGCACCAAATAACCCCGATTGCAAAAAGCAGTCGGGGTTATTTTTATTTCAAAATATTCCGAAAACGGAGGGCTCCAGATGAACTTATCGTCCATCCACCATATCGCCGTTATCGTGTCCGACTATGAGGCCGCCAAGCGCTTTTATGTTCAGCAGCTGGGCTTTGAGGTCATCCGGGAAAATTATCGCCCGGCACGGCGGGACTGGAAGCTGGACCTGCGGGTGAACGAGCACACCGAGCTGGAAATTTTCGCAGAGGAAAATCCACCCAAGCGTCCCAGCTGCCCGGAGGCCTGCGGCCTTCGCCACCTTGCCTTCCACGTGGAAAACATCGAGGCCGAGGTAAAAGCGCTGGCGGAGATGGGCATCCAGTGCGAGCCTATCCGAACCGACGATTATACCGGAAAGAAAATGACGTTCTTCTTTGACCCGGATGGACTGCCATTGGAGCTGCATGAATAAGAACGGCCGTACGCTTCGGCAGCGGACGTGATTGGCTGTTTGGACGTAAAACGATCGTCCCTGCCAGTCTTTCCACGTGGCTTTGTATTTTTATTCTGAACTGTGGAAAGTGCTGCACAAGCTGTAGGGTGCTTCGCCATTTCAGCCCTTTTGAGTATGCTAAAATTTTTTAGCTTGACTGGCGGCTGCGAATGGTCTTTGATAACTCCTTGGCAACGGGTAAGCGGTTTTATTTTATTATCAGCATTGTCGCTGACCATCGTCAGCGAAAAGGATAAGCAAAACAAAAGGCCAGCGTGGATCAAAAACCACGCTGGCCTTTTTAGCAAGCCATGAGGCCTGTCGCCGAATGGCGGCCTTTGCTACACAAAAAACAGAAAGTTACATCAGACCGGCGAGCCATGGCACCTGTCGTGCCATGGCGGTAAAACTCCGGCCAACTCCCTTTTCACGAGCTCTCTGCGCGCATAGCGCGCAGTCCGGGGTGCAGGGGCACTGCCCCTGCTTAGTCCTCGTCGTCTTCTTCGGGGAGCTCGGCGTTGTGCCAGACGTTCTGCACGTCGTCGTTGTCTTCCAGCATGTCCAGCAGCTTCTGTACTTTGGTGAGGGTCTCTTCGTCGGGCAGAGCAACGGTGTTCTGGGGCACCATCTGCACTTCGGCGCTCAGGAAGGTCATGCCGCCGTTTTCCAGCTGCTCACGCACAGCGGAGAACTCGTTGGGGTCGGTGTAAATTTCGAAGGCGTCGTCCAGCGTCTTCATGTCTTCCGCACCGGCGTCCAGAACGGTCATCATCATTTCGTCCTCGTCGGTGTCGGCGGTGCGCTCCACTACCAGCACGCCCTTCTTGTCGAACATGAAGCCCACGCTGCCGGTCACGCCCAGCGTGCCGTCGTACTTGGCGAAGCAGTGACGCACGTCGCTGGCGGTACGGTTGCGGTTGTCGGTGATGGTCTCCACGATGACCGCCACGCCGCCGGGGGCGTAGCCCTCGTAGTTGATGCTTTCATAATCCACATTGCCCAGCTCGCCGGAAGCCTTCTGGATGGAACGCTTGATGTTGTCGTTGGGCATGTTGTTGCTCTTGGCCTTGGCGATAACGTCGCGCAGCTTGGAGTTGCTTTCGGGATTGCTGCCGCCTTCGCGCACGGCGATGGCGATCTCACGGCCGATCTTGGTGAAGATCTTGCCGCGGGCCGCGTCGGTCTTGCCCTTCTTCACTGCGATATTATGCCATTTGCTGTGTCCGGACATGGGTATCAGCCTTTCTTTGTTAAGGTAATTGCGCCGCCGGGCGGCGAATGTATTTATGAACAGTTTATTATAGCACAGGATATAGGATCGGTCAAATATGGGTTTTGAGGGAAAGGCGGCAAATAGCAGCTCTTTTGGGAATAATAAGAAAGTTCCGTCTTCCTCCTAATGCCAAGGAAGACGGAACTGTGGACAAAACAATGAAGTCTCTTTGAAACAGGAAATCATAAAACTCAGGGCGGACCGTATTCTTCGCTCTCTCTGTATGCGCCGTCCTTGTACGATCCGCACACCCCGTCGCCCATCCGCTTTCTATAAACCACCCGCTCCATTTCGAGCGACCAAACCCGCGAGCCGTGGCACCTGTCGTGCCACGACGGTAAAACCGATTCAAGCCGCATCCCTCCTACGCCCCTGCGAGCATAGCGAGCAGTTCGGGGGTCAAGGGGCACCGCCCCTTGCGCGAGCTGTGGCACCTGTCGTGCCACGACGGTAAAACCGATTCAAGCCGCATCCCTCCTACGCCCCTGCGAGCATAGCGAGCAGTCCGGGGTGCAGGGGTACTACCCCTGCTGCCGGGTCATGAGGAGGAGAACTTGGGCGGTCATGTCGTCCCGGGGTGTGCCGCCGGAGGCCAGAATGGCATTGCGGATGAGCGCGTCCGCCATGCGCTGGGGTTGAATGTAGATGCTTTCCTCCAGCATTTTGCGCATCTGCGCTTCGTCCGGGAAAACGTCCGAGATGCCGTCGGAGAGCATCACCAGAATGTCCCCGCTGTGCAGACGGCACTCTACCGAGGTGGAGCGCGCTTCCTCCATGACCCCAAGGGGCAGTGAGGACGCTTCCAGCTTTTTGACGTGGTCGCCCCGGATCAGCCAGCTGGCACAGGCCCCCAGCTTTTCCAGCGCAACGTCGCCCGTCCAGAGATCTACGTCCGCTAAGTCCACGGTGGAAAATCCCTCCGGCTGCTCCTTCTGGGACAGCATGATGCCGTTCACCGCCGTGATGGCCTGCCGCCGGGTGTAGCCCGCTTCCATCAAAAGCAGAAGCAGTTCGAGGGTCTTTTCGCTTAAGTCATGGGCTTCCTTGCCGTGCCCCATGCCGTCGCAGAGCATGAGCAGCAGCCGCCCGCCGTCGCAGCGCCGGGCCGCGCTGGCGTCGCCACAAATGCCGTCCCCTTCGCTGGAGTCCCGCTGCCCGGCGCAGACCGACGCCGTGCCGATGGAGGCGCTGTACAGCGGCAGTTCTTCCAGCTCGATGTGTCCCTTTTCCGCCCGGGAGATGGAAAGGGGCATCTGCTCCTCCTGATCCAGACGGCGCAGAAGAGCCTCCAGCGGCTTCTGAATGGGAAACATGGCTTCCGCCTGCAGCGCCGCCTGCAGGTGCCCGTCCACCCGGCGAGCGTAGAGAAGCTGGGCGGGCACGTGCAGCTCGTCCATGGCCTGCCGGATGACGTGCGCCGCCTGTAAGTCGTTCAGACTCTCCCCCGCTGCGACTGTGTTCAGTTCGCTAAGCGAACCCAGCATGGCTGCCAAATGGGTCAGGGTCAGCTCCCGCTCGTAACGGGCGCGCTTCTGCCGGTTCAGCCGCTGCTGGTGCAGGGTCAGCGCCTCCTGCGCCGCCTCCGGGATGGATTCCGCCCGTAAACAGCCCTGTTGACTTAAGGCGGGCAGCGCGTCCTCCTCGATGGGTTCGCCCTGACGGCTTCGTTCCATCATGGAACTCATCAGCTTTTCCGTGCGGGCACGGGCACGTCCCCAGCAAAGCTCCCGGTTGGAACACTGGGCGCAGAGCAGTTCCCCCAGCTCCAACCCCTCCGATGGGATCGTCTCCGCTACCTGCGGCAGCGCCTTGGCGACGCTGCGGATGGATTCCTGCATCCGCCCGATGGTCTCCCGAAGAAAGGCTCCGTCCATGCCGCCGGACTGACGGCTCAGGGGACAGAGCAGCTCCCGGACTTCGTCCAGACGGGATTTTGGCAATAGCACGTAGCAAAGCCCGCCCAGCGCCACCGCCAGCCAGCCCAGGGTCGGCTGGGTCAGCGGGGTTACGAAAAACGAAAGCAGATTGCCCGCAAACGCCGCCGCCATGCCCAGCGGTCGTTTCTTTTTCAGAAAGGGAACGCCGCACAGAAGTCCGCAGAGAGACAGACTGAAAGCAATGCGGCAGTCGTGACCGCCGAAAGCCAGCGCCAATCCGCAGAACAGCCCACCAGCCGCCCCGGCGGCGCAGCCTGCCTGCCCGGCAGCCAGCAGCGTGCCCAGCACCGCCCCGGCCTGTCCCAGTGAAACGCCGAAAAGCTGAAAATAGCCCAGCCCGGAGATCAGCAGAAGCCCCAGAAAGATTCGCACCGCCTTGTCCCGAAAACGGGGCGGCGCAAAGCCCGTTCGATCCAGCCCATCCCGGAACCATGCGGAAATCGCCATGCACACCGGCACCGCCGCCAGCGATAAAAGCATGGTCAGCGGTTCCCCGGTAAAGAGGCTCTGGATCGCCCGAGGCATCATGGCCGCGCCGCCCAGCGCTGCCGTTTCAATGCCGGGCCGGGGACGGGAGCGCCGCAGCAACAACCATAGAAAGAACAGCCCCGCATATTGCCAAGGGTCGCTTTCCACGCCCCAAAGCAGCCGCAGGGTCAGCGACAGCGCCATGCCCAGCAGGGAAAACACTTCTGGCGGACGGTTCAGCCCCAGAAGCAGCGCCGCCGCAAAGGGCGAAGGAATGCCGAACCAGCGCACGAAGGGCAACAGGAAAAAACAGGCGCAAAGCCCCAGCTGCCGGGCCGAACAGGCCAGCGTGGCGTAAGCCCATTGAAAAAAAGAACGAGCCGAAAATCTCGCTTTGACGGAAGCGGAATTTCTTCTTCCAGCTTCGGTCTGCATTTCGCTTTGCATGGAAAAAAGCACCTCCTGTGCGCTTTGATGACGAATGATGCTGAAATGAGTATAGACAGGGCCGGAAATGCGGCCTGTCGATTCCCGGCGCGAAAAATGGCAGCCGTGCGACGGCCTTCGACAGGTTTTGGACGCATAGAACCCGGCACGGCTTCACAGCATAAGACGGAAAAGAAGGGAGCGTGCGGGTATGGACGGAAAGAAAAAGCTGGCGGGATGGCTGGCGCTGACGGTCATTGCGCTGGTAGCGGCGGTGGCGCTGGCCACTACCAACCTCATGACGGAAAAGCCCATTGCGGAACAAAATCTGGGCGAAAATCAGCAGGCGCTGAAGGCCATGTTTCCCGAGGCGGACGAGTTTGCGGAGCTGAGCCCCGGCGAGAGCAGCGGCGTTAGCTTCGTATACGAGGTGAAGCAGGGCGGCCAGACCATTGGCTACGCGGTCAAGGAGACCGTACAGGGGTACGGCGGCTCCATCGAGGTACTGACCGGCATGGAGAACGGCGGGACGCTGCGGGGGATCAGCGTGGGCGGCCCTGACTTCAAGGAAACGGAAGGGCTGGGGGCCCGGGCGAAGGAGCCGGAGTTTACCGATCAGTTCGCCGGAAAAACGCCCCCGCTAAAGCTGGGCGAAAATATCGACGGCATTTCCGGGGCGACCGTGACCAGCCGGGCCGTGGTGGACGGCGTGAATCAGGGCGTGGGGAAGGTGCAGTCTCTGACCGGCGGCGAAACAGGCGGCGCGGCGGAAACGGAACAGCCTGTCCGGGAAGTCAACGCCAGCGTCATCGGCTACGGCGGGCCCGTACTGGTGCGGGTACGGCTGAACGCCGACGGAGCCATCGAATCGCTGAACGTGGGCGAGGCACGGTTTGCCGAGACGGACGGCGTAGGCGGCAAGGTGAAAGACGAGAGCTTCATCCGCCAATTTGTGGGCAAAACGCCGCCCTTGGAGCTGGGTAACGACATCGACGGTATCTCCGGCGCGACGGTTTCTTCACAGGCCGTGGTGGACGCGGTCAATCAGGCGGCGGAATTTTTGGGAAAATAACCCGGTCTTCGACAAACAAAGCGAAATTTTGAGGCAGGAAAGCGCAGCCGCGGGACGGAACCTCCTTTTGAATGATCTTTCGGTCGAAAAAACAAAAGGGGGAAACCGTCTTGCGGCTGCTGATCGCCATTTTGGAGGAAAAGAAAGCGCTGGAGGTACGGCTTCGGCTGTACGGGATGGACGAGCACTGGGACGTGCGCGTAGCGGAGAACGGGCTTCAGGCCGCGGCCCTGCTGGAAACGGAACGCTGGGATGTGCTGCTGCTGGACAGCCGCCTGCGGGCTGACGGAACGTCTTTGTGGGAAAAGCTGTGCGCCGCGCCGCCGTTGTGCCCGCCGAGGGTGCTGGCCCTCTGGCAGGACGGTCCGCGCCCGGCGGCGGATGGCGCCGTGCCTGCGGACTGCAGCGGCGCAAGGCTGGCTGCGCTGCTTTCCGTGCTCGCCAAAAAGCCGCTGCCCTGTCTGGCAGCGGCTCACCGGGCCCGGACACAGCGGGCGGCGGAGCGTTTTCTGGACGCGCTGGGAATGCGCCGGGAATGGAAGGGGCGGCGCTATGCGGCGTGGTGCCTGTGCCGCCGGGTCCCCGTCCCCGGACTGGATCAGCAGCCCGTCAACCGGCTGTACGCGGAGTGCGCCCTGGCCTTCGGTGTCAGCGCCGGGGCGGTGGAGCGCTGCCTCCGGGTAGCCGTGGAGGGCGTGTTCACCATGGGCAGCATTCCCGAGATCGAGCGTTTCTTCGGGGCGACCATCGACCCGGACAAGGGCAAGCCCACCAACCGGGCCTTTCTGATGGAGGCCGCCTCCCAGCTTCGCTTACTCCTTGACGGCGGAATGCTCGGGGAAGAGCAGGGAGATGCACCACAGCCCTGCCGCGCCTACCAGCGTATAGACGATGCGGCTCCAGACCGCCGCCTGACTGCCGAAGATCCACGCCACCAGATCGAACTGAAATACGCCGATCAGCGCCCAGTTGATGGCCCCGATAATGACCAGCACCAATGCGATCGTGTTTACCATAAGGTTCCCTCCTTCTTGCAAGCCCGGGGGCTTTTTCAGGAGTTTGCCCCGGAAGGGGAGGAATTATGCTCCTCGGGCAGAAAACAGGCCTGAGCGTCTGTGCCCTGAAAGAGAATGCGGTTTTTCCATGGGCGGCGCAGGTTCAGCAGGCAGACCCGGCCGCAGAGCGCGTCCGAGACCAGCGCCATCCCTCCCTGACAGCAGAGCCCCATGCATAGGGCCCACTCCGGCAGATTCCATTCCAGCTCGCCGCCGGGAAGGGACAGCTTCATCAGCCCGTCCGGGGTGCTGATCAGGGCGCTGCCCCCGTCCGGGCAGACACACAGCGCTCCGGGCTGCCCCGGCAGACGCTGGATCTCCCGGGTGCGGGGCCGTCCGGGCCGGCCCAGACACACGGCCGTCTGCAAATTTTCTCCCTCCACGGCGCACAGAAGCACCACGCCCTCCCGCCAAAAATCCGCCCCGAAGCAGGGATTTTTCGGATAAAAGACATGGCGGAGGGTCAGGCCGGGCGCGTTCAGCAGGCAGGCTTCGTTCACCGCGCCCCCGGCACACAGAAGCAACCGCCCGGAAGGGTGCAGCTTCATGGAACGGGGAAAGACCCCCGCCAGGGCGGCATAGCAAAGTTCGCCCGTTTCCAGCGAGACCGTCTGCACCGCGTCGGCTTCCGTGCTGAGCAGATACAGGTATTTTCCGCAAGGCGAGGGACACGCCGCCGCCAGCGCGGGCGGCGCGGGAAAGACCCGTTCCGCCTGCAGCGTGCGCCGGCTGAGGCACCAGCAGTCCCGGTTTTTTCGGCAGCAGAGGAACAGCCGCTCCCGGCTGGCCGCCGGGCAGTAGGGGCATTCGGCGGGACAGGGCAGCGGGCGCAGGGCTTCCCCATCCTTCCAGAGAAACGCACCGCGCTCGGAGTCCGTGATCAGAATTTTCATGACAACGCTCCCTTGCGCCTCGCGGCGATAGAATCATTTCATCCTATGGGAATCCGGGCAGGGCGTGCGAATTTTGGCAGGAAAAACGGAAAAGACGTCGAATAGCGTTAAGTGGCGTATTTATGGATATGTCACAGACGTGAGGAAAGCGGCGGAGTACGCCGCAGGAAAGGAAGGACGTTACTTGCGTTATCAGACTCGCGGAACCTGCTCTACGGCGATTGATTTAGAGATCGAAAACGACGTTATCACCCACTGCCAGTTCACCAACGGCTGCCGGGGCAACACCCAGGGCCTGGCCAAAATGGTGGAGGGCCAGAACGCCAAGGACGTGATGAACCGTCTGCGGGGCATTCAGTGCCGGGGCAATACCTCCTGCCCGGATCAGCTGAGCCGCGCCATCGAGCAGTACTATCAGCAACACGCGGAATAACAGGCTCATGACCTGAACGCAGAAGGAGCAGAAATTGGAAACCACAGAACCAATGAAATTTTCCGACTCGACGGAGTTGAGCCCGGAGATCCTCAAAGCCGTCGCCAAGATGGGCTTTCAGGAAATGACGCCGGTGCAGCAGCAGACCCTCCCCCTGATGATGGAGGGCCGGGACGTGATCGCCATCGCCCCCACGGGCACGGGCAAAACTTGCGCATTCGGCATCCCCATGCTGGAATACGTGAACCTGAACGACCGCCGGGTGCAGGAGCTGGTGCTGGCCCCCACCCGGGAGCTGAGCCTGCAGATCACCGACGAGCTGCGGGCGCTGGCCCAGTTCATTCCCGGCGTGCGCATCGCCTGCCTGTACGGCGGTCAGCCTATCGTCAAGCAGCTCAAGCAGCTGCAGCAGAATCCCCAGATTGTGGTGGCTACTCCCGGCCGCCTGCTGGATCATATGAACCGGGGCAACATCCGTCTGGACGCGGTTCACACCATGGTGCTGGACGAGGCCGACGAAATGCTCAACATGGGCTTTGTGAAGGACGTGACCCGGATCATCGAAGCCACGCCCATCGAGCGGGAACTGGTGCTGTTCTCCGCCACCACCAATCAGGACGTGCTGACCATCGCGTGGAAGTATCAGAACGACCCGGTGGAGGTGCGCATCGAGGCCACCAAGGAAAACCGGCCTCAGATCACCCAGTACGTCATTAACACCGAGCGGGAGCAGAAGTATGAAAACCTGCTCTATCTTCTGGACAGCGACGTTTACCAGAAGATCATGGTTTTCATCAACACCAAGGACATGACCCAGCGCCTGTGCAAGCGGCTGAAGGACGCGGGTTATCCGGCGGAGTGCCTGCACGGCGATATGCGCCAGAGTGTGCGCAACGAGGTGATGCAGGGCTTCCGCAAGGGCAAGTTTCAGATTCTGCTGGCCACCGACGTGGCGGCCCGCGGCATCGACGTGGACGATGTGGAGGCAGTCATCAATTACGACCTGCCCAACGAAAACGAGTATTACCTGCACCGCATCGGCCGCACGGGCCGCGCCAAGAGGCATGGTGTGGCGTTCACCCTGCTGACCTACACCGAATCCGTCCGCTTTGACGAGATTCTCAAGTACATCATGGCCAAGCCCATTCCGCTGCATTTTGACGAGATGGGTATCCTGTGCAAGGAAGACGGCGAACCTTTCTTCGAAAACATGTGATTTTCGTGCAACAGGAAGGCTGAAATCGGGAAAGCTACCTTATCCAAACATTCAGCAAAAGTACGGAGGCGAAGACTTATGGGGATCATTCCTTCCCGCAATCTGGAGGAGCAGCGCCGGGAGAAGGACGGCATCGTTTATTTTGACCGCGGCGTGATCGAGGGCAAGGACGGGCGCAAATACCAGCGCTACGCCATCCAGACCCACTTTGTGCAGGTGGGCGAAAGCCAGAAGGATCTGGTGGAAAAATACGTGCGGCCTCTGTATCAGGAGGGCGACATTCTCAGCTTCGGCGCCAAGGTCATGTGCATGTGCGTCAAGTCCGTCAAGACCCGCGATCAGGTGAAGCCCGGCTTCTGGGCCAACTTCCTGTGGCGCTTTGCGGGCATCAACCACACCGGCGTGGGAATGCACGAGCCCTACAAGCTGCAGCTGGTCATCGACATGGTGGGCCTGCCCCGGGTGCTGCTGGCGGCGGTCTGCAGCGCTGTGACCAAGCTTTTCGGCGTTCACGGCGTGTTCTATAAGGTCTGCGGCAAGGGCGTGGGCGGCATCGACGGCTTCTACGAGCGCTCCAGCTTTGATCTCTACCACGAGATGGCCCTCATCAACCCCGAGCACCCCAACGAGCTTTGTGAAGAACTGAGCCGCGAAACGGGCATCCCGGTCGTTTTGATGGACGCCAACGACCTGCAGCGGGATCAGCTGGGCAAGTCCAGCACCGTGCCCCTGACCGATGAGCAAATTCAGGACGCCATGGCCGACAACCCCAGCGGTCAGGGAGACGAACTGACCCCCTTCATCCTTATCCGTCCGCAGCAGGGCTAAAGCCCTGCACCCCGGACTGCGCGGCGGAGCCGCGCAGGGG
>ERZ827108.1023-NODE-1023-length-41070-cov-7.279849_pt1 | contig 41070 bp, 34 predicted proteins | sample MGYA00519921_ERZ827108 | MGnify/ENA primary metagenome ERZ827108 (study PRJEB31778, sample SAMEA3449258) | human gut metagenome | biome: human gut; feature: human-associated habitat; material: faeces | place: United Kingdom | collected 2010/2012 ...
TCAGCATTTGGATTTCAACAGATCCAAGTCAAGAAAAATATGCTGATATCTCGTCATATTGCTATACCTTTAATAATCCAATTCGATTCATCGATCCTGATGGATTCGATCCCACTCCATATCCAAAAGAAAAATTGGGTGACCCTGATTATTATCGTTGGAGAGCACAGGATTTCAGAAAGCAGAACCCTAATTCGCCTGTGCCAGACTACTATATGGGATATGGGGATAAGTACATTCGGAGATTTACTTATAAGACATCGCATAAGTTATCAAAGGATGGTCAAAAATGGCTACAAGAGGTAAGATATAATCTTCAAGTGGCTATAGAGGATGAACTCGTCAGAAATCCAGAGATTGAATTGCAAAATGGAGGAAATGATTTTCGTACGTTTGCTTTCGAGTCTCATGTAGAAGCATATTGGAATGATTCTCAACCGGGATCTACTCCGTCACATTCCCTTCCCGTATTAGATTTGTTCAATATACTTTTAACCCCTGATTTGAAAGATCTTCTTCAAACAGATGGTCGTAATCAAGTAGCGAAAATGGTGGATCGTTTCGTAGATTATTCTATGAATAATCCAATGTTCGTTGTTGAAAAGGGATTTGACGCATACATTCACAAATCTCAAATTGTTTCCCTCTTGAAACAAAAAATGGCTAAAGAATGTTTGAAACTGGTAGATCTTCCTGAACCAATTGTAAAAGTAATGGAGGTTCTTAATGTCGATTTAGAATAATCCAATTAGTATGTACAAGTTTCTTGTTTTCATCATGTTGATATTAGGAAGTTGTACGGTGTCCACAAGCCCAGTAGAGGAAGTTTCCTCTACTGGACTCGTGGGACTTCCTCAGTTCGTGTATTTCGTATCTTCAAATATAGGCTATTCTTTTTCTAATGTTCGTACATGGAATGATAACTCCCCCCACCCAAGTGAGGATTGTTCGGTCTTCAAAACTAATGATGGAGGACGTACTTGGAGTAAGCTATGTAATATTCATGAAGCATCATTCTCTCCAATCTATACGGCATTAGGACAGGATATCTATGTTGTATGTTCTTTTAGTGAGGGGCATCGAATAATAAAATGGGATGTTTCAAAAGATTCCATAACTGCTCAATCCAGCAACTTGCCAGCGATTTCATATTTATGGACTCACGACTCCATGTTGCACTTTACAAGCAGTCGTAAACCTTCGATGCTTTATTCTATGTCTTTGAATTTAGAGTATGAACGCAGTATTGAATCCCTGAATGGATATATTTTGGGGTGTTCTTCCAATGCAAGAGGCTCTCTCTGTATTTTTTCAAACAATGGAAAGAAATATATTGCTGCTCTGGATGGAATTAATATGTCAAAGATAATCAACATTCCTCATTTTTCACCACAGGAGATTGTGTCCTATGATGATGAGACTATGCTAATTATAGGAAATGATTGCCGTGACCAAAAGGCAATGGTAGTTCGTTTTCATATGATTACGAATAAATTCGAGATACATAATTTTGACAATTATAGTATCATAAGAAGTCTTGTCATATCTGGCGAGAGGTGTGTTTGTTTACTCGGAAATGAAAAAGGGCACTTCGTAGAATACAGCTTAGGATATTTGGAAAGTATAGATTCATCTTGGTACATAATTGGATTGCGGAATAATAAACGATGTGTGCCAATATCACTAATAAATAATAAGTGTTATTTATATGGTGGGCCTAATATGTTCCAAGAAGTATTGCTGTAAACAATGATTTATAAATAAGTCATTGACTCTATTATCTAAAAAGGAGAGTATGGTTATATACGACCATGCTCTCCTTTTTATTAGTCAAAGATATTACATCCAATTAGAATGTAATTTTAAGTTTGTCGATGAAACTTTTAATAGTCTCCTGTAAAGTTCATTGATTCGATAAATATATTTCCTATATTCTCGACATAAACGCGGTTTAGGTCGAGAATATTGTTTACTCTGCCTCCGACTATGCGGCTCATGAAGTCCTGCTCCAGCTGCATCAGTTCACCTACGTTTGATGTGAACTGGTCGTAATGCTTGGTGCCTTGGATAAAAAGATTGAAGATTGCCTGTGACGGGTTTTCAACACCGTAGTTGTCCCGCAAATCATCGCGGACACGCTCAAACGGGGTCTTGTATTTGTTATAGAAATCAGCAACGGTGGACTTAGCTAATTTTTCTCTCTCGTCATCCGAGAGTGCGAACACCGGGAAGAACAGTTCGTCGAGGATATTTGCGAAAAGAGTCTTTTTGTTCTTGAAATAGTATGCGATAGCTCCCCTTGTCTGCTTGATTACCTTTTCAATATCGGAAATCGCGATAGCGTCCCAACTGCCGGTAGCAACCAGCGGATAGCACTTTCGCAGTATATCCGACCTGTTTCTCAACGATTGTTCCCGATGTTTCGACATTACGCAAAAAGGGTATGGAGAAGCGTCGTATCTAACACGAGGGTTGTTGTGGAAGACCTGTAAGAAAGATACGGCGCAACCCCATACCCGTATGACGTATGGACTCGCGTTTCAGAAATAGCTTTGGTTAGGTTTGGTTCGGGCTTTATATATGCCCGACAAACTAAACCTAACTATATATGTGGACTGAGCAAAGGAAAAAGTTTGTTTGGGTGCAGAGTTTGGTGTAACTGAGAGCCGTTACGCCATCGCGCGGAGTTAAGAATATATAAAAACACCCAACTTTACACGATTTGGGTGTAAAATTGGGTGTGGATACAATAAAAGCCTGATAATCAGGCTTTATTGCGGAGAGGACGAGATTCGAACTCGTGGTAGGATTGCTCCTACGTCAGTTTAGCAAACTGGTGGTTTCAGCCACTCACCCACCTCTCCTGAAGTATGTCGGGGCTTTCGAGTTGCAAAATTATAAATATTTCTTGACTTTACCAAATATATGGAGACGTTTTTGTCGGATTGTTTCAATTTTAACTAAAGCAGGTAGTTGTCATATGTCTGCCATGTTCGCGCCAAGCGCGGTGTTTTTATCCCCCGCTAAGCCGCCATGAGCGCGAAATATCGCAAAGAAACAATTGAAAATGCAACATTTACACGAAGACGTACAACTTTCCTTAGTTCGCTTAAGCCATCCGGACTCTGGAGCAATAACGAATGACTGTTCAATTTTCGAAATATACATGTGCAATCCGGATGGCCTTTGCGTCCATGGCGTAAAAGAATTTATTCCTTGGCGAAAACCCATTGTCATACCGATCGCCACTTGGGAACCTTTAAATGTCACTTTGAGGAACCTTTGCGCTCATGGCGGCTTAGCGGGGAACCTTTCATTTTTGTTGTGCGACGTCTGCCGGGGTCCAGCGGCCGCATGTAAATGGATTATCATGGGACATTCATTTCAAACATATTAAAGAACAGACTGCGATTTAACATTGGTGAACATTATGCAGGGATTTTTTTGTTATAATTTCAAAGTTATGATACCGTAAGAGGCCCGCGGTTCGGAGAAACAATATAGGACCGTTCTACCACCGGACGCACGAACCATGCGTCCCTATAAAGTCGGATTATCGGTATCGGCTATGAAAACACATCAGGGTATGAAAGGAATTATGACAATCCTGGCGGCCGCATGCTGCGTTGCCGCAGGTACATTCGCCGCAACACCGGAGGCTCAAGTGACACAGATGCCTCCCGTGCCGGATGTTCCCGCCTACGCGGGGACTCCGGGGGCGAAGGGCCTGGAGATATACGACTCCGTGCCGCCGGCATGGAGCTACACGCCGCAGGTGCCTGCCGTCGCGCCCGCCGACGACCAGTGGTGGAATATCTTCGGCGACGACCGTCTGGTGGCGCTGATCCGCCAGGCCGGCGAGAACTCGCTGAACCTTCGCATGACCCTGCGCCGCATCGAGATGGCACGCAACGCATGGAAGGCCGCGCAGGCAGGATGGTATCCCACCATCGGGCTCAGCGCCGGATGGACCAAGAACCGCAGTTCAGGCGACATGAGCGGAACGGGACGTCCAGTCACCGTATCATACTTCGACCTGGGACTCAACTTCAACTGGGAGATCGATGTATTCGGACGTGTAGCCGCACAGGTCAATGAGGGAAAAGCCGCATACAACGCCAGCCGCGCCGAATACGACGCCGCCATGATATCCCTCGCCGCCAACATCGCCACCGCCTACACCAACCTGCTGCTGGCTCAGTCACAGATACAGCTGGCTCAGGAACAGATCAAGACCCAGGAGAAAATCCACGACATCACCACGGCGCGCCACGAATGCGGCCTTGCCTCCAAACTCGACGTGACGCAATCGCTCTCGGTCCTCTACTCCACACAGGCGTCGCTGCCGACGCTCAAGCAGCAGGAACGCGCGGCCCTCAACTCCCTGGCTATGCTGACGGGCTGCTATGCCGACCGGATCGAGTACCTGATCGACCATCCGGGCAAGATGCCGAATCCGTTCGTAATGACCGAGATCGGCGTTCCGGCCGACCTGCTGCGCCGCCGTCCGGACATCATCCAGGCCGAATACCAGGTGGCCCAATACGCCGCCGCCCTGGGAGTGGCCAAGAAGGACTTCCTGCCGACCCTGTCGCTGACGGGAAGCGTCGGCACCTCGGCCCACAGCATCAAGGACCTCTTCACCAAAGACAGTTTCACATACACCTTCGCCCCGCAGCTGACTTGGACCATCTTCGAGGGACTGGCGCGCAAGTACCGCGTGGCCGAGGCCAGGCAGCAGGTGATGAGCAGCATCGACAACTACAACCTGACGGTGATGAACGCCGTGACCGAAACCGACGACGCGCTGCAGGGATACCGTTACGCCCTGGAACGCATCGGCCTCATACAGAAAGTCTGCGACCAGAGCCATGAGTCGCTGGAACTCTCGCTGGACCGGTACAAACGCGGTCTGGCGCCCTTCACCGACGTGATGAACTCACTGATCAGCCTTCTGGAATACGAGAACACACTCCTCCAGTCCAAAGCCTCGGCTCTGTCCGACGCCATCCGCATATACCAATGCGTTGCCGGCAACCCTGTTGCCTCCGACAAATAAAGACCCATATCCATGCATACCGACAGATACATAACGATAGCCGCCGCGGCCGTGCTGATGCTCGGCTCCGCGTCATGCCATAAGGACAAGAAGCAGACGGAACAGATTCCGGAAGTCACCGTGGCAACCCCTACGGTGGACTCCGTGGTGCTCCACAAGACATACCCCGGATACATCCGGGCGGCCAACAGCGCCGATGTGGTGGCCCTGGTGGACGGCCGTATCCTGTCCGTGAACTACAAGGAGGGAAGCTACGTCCCCAAGGGAACCGTCCTGTTCACGATCGAATCCACCAAATACCGCGACGCCGTGAACCAGGCGGCATCGTCTCTGGCGACCGCCAAGGCCCAGTATGAGTACTCGTCCAAGCAATACGCGGCCATGAAGAAGGCCATCGAGGCCGACGCAGTGTCGGAGATGGAGATGCTGCAGGCCAAGAGCCAGATGGACGAGGCACAGGCCGCAATACGCAGTTCCGAGGCCGCGCTGCAGACCGCCCGCACCAACCTGAGCCACTGCACGGTCACGGCCCCGGTGTCCGGACACATCACCGCCCCGGCCTTGACGGCCGGAAACTATGTGTCCGGCTCAATGTCACCGGTAAAGTTCGCGTCCATCTACGACGACTCCCGGATGAAAGCCGTGTTCGACATCGAGGAGTCGCAGTACCGCCTGATGTCCGTCAACACCATGGAAGGCAACGGACCGCTATACACGGCCGTGCCGCTGATATTCACCCCCGCACTGCCCGTACAGTTCACGGCAGACCTCTACTATACCTCGCCGGCTGTCGAGGCCTCGACCGGAACGTTGACACTGGAGGGCAAGATCACCAACCGCGACAAACTGCTGAAGGACGGCATGTACGTCACGGTCAACCTGCCGTACGGAGTCGAGCCGAAGGCCATACTTATCCGCGACGCTTCCATAAGCCGCGACCAGCGGGGCAGCTACGTCTACTGCGTGAACGACAGCAACAAGATAGTATACACCCCCATCGAGCCGGGCGAGCTTTACCAGGACACGCTGCGCATCGTCAACAGCGGACTGACGCCGAAGTCGCGCTATGTGACCCAGGCCCTGCTCACCGTAGTCAACGGCGAGCAGGTAAAACCGGTCGAAACCAAGGACGCGCCTAAAAAGTAACCAGTTAAAACCACCCGGACCATGTTCAGCAATTTCTTCATAAAGCGACCCATCTTCGCGACGGTCATCGCCATAATCATGGTATTGGGAGGACTCATATGCCTCAATACCCTGCCTGTATCGCAGTACCCCGACATCACGCCTCCCACCGTGATGGTAATAGCCAACTATCCCGGCGCCTCCGCCACGACTGTGGCCCAGGCCATCGGCGTGCCGGTGGAACAGCAGGTCAACGGAGTGGAGGGGATGCTGTACATGTCTTCCACCAGCGGAGACGACGGCAGTTACATGCTGACAGTGACTTTCGCCAACGGCACCGACATCGACCAGGCCGCCATCGACATCCAGAATAAGGTGTCGCAGGTACAGGCGCAGCTGCCTGAGGCCGTGATACAGCAGGGTCTGACCGTCAGCAAGCGCAGCAGCGACAACGTTCTGTTCATCACCCTGGAGAGCGACAACCCCAAGGAATACGACGCCCTATACCTGACCAACTACGCGCAGTTGAACCTGATCGACCCGCTGTCGCGCGTCAAGGGGGTGGGCAACGTCCAGGCGTTCGGCGCCGGCGAGTATTCCATGCGAGTATGGCTCGACCCGGAGATGATGCGTGCCCGCAACGTCTCGCCTGACGATGTACGCGCCGCGATCTCCGCCCAGAACATGGAGGTCTCCGCAGGCTCGGTGGGGGAGCCTCCCGTCAAGGGAAACGGAGACTTCTCGTATACACTCTCCGTGCAGGGACGTCTCTCCGACGTGTCGCAGTTCGAGAACATAGTGATCCGTACCGACGGTACCGGAATCCTGCGTCTTAGGGACATAGCCCGGGTGGAGCTGGGCAGCGACTCCTACTCCACGGTGGTGCGCGTCAACGGCAAGGAGACCGCCATGATGGGCATCCAGCAGCTGCCGGGAGCCAACGCGCTCGACGTGGCGGACGGCTCGCTCAAGGAACTGGACCGCCTGTCGCGTTACTTCCCCGACGGCGTTCACTACCGCGTGGTGATGAACTCCACCGACTACGTTCACAAATCCATCGACGAGCTGCTTGTCACCTTCCTGGAGACATCGCTGATCGTGATGATAGTGATCCTGATATTCCTGCAGAACTGGCGCGCGGTGATCATCCCCATGATCACCATCCCGGTGTCGCTGATCGCCACATTCGCGGTGATGAAGGTACTGGGTTTCACGGTCAACACGCTTACTCTGTTCGGACTCGTGCTGGCCGTGGCCATCGTGGTGGACGACGCCATCGTGGTGGTGGAGGACTGCATGCGGCTGCTTGCCCAAGGGAAACTGACACGCGTGCAGGCGGCGCAGCAGGCCATGAAGGAACTGACGGGCCCCGTGGTGGGGGAGGTGCTGGTGCTGCTGTCGGTATTCATACCCACGGCTTTCGTCAGCGGAATCACGGGACAGCTCTACAAGCAGTTCGCCCTGACCATCGCCATCTCCACGGCCTTCTCGGGATTCAACGCGCTGACGCTCACTCCCGCGCTGTGCGCCCTGTTCCTGAAGCCCCCGACGGACTCAAGGTTTTTCATCTACCGTTGGTTCAACAGGTTCTGGACATGGTTTGAGGGACTCTACACCCGATGCATCGGCAAGATGCTGAAGCATGACCGCATGGCCATGGTCGCCTATCTGGGACTCGTGGCCGTAGCGTTCTGGGGCTTCCTGAAATGGCCCACCAGCTATCTGCCCCAGGAAGATATGGGACATTTCATGACCAGCATACAGCTGCCTCCGGGAGCATCGCTGGAACGTACGGAGAAAGTAGTGACAGCCATGCAGGACGAGATCATGAGGGAGGTGCCGCAGATCGAGTATCTCGTGGCCATGTCGGGACAGTCTTTCTTCGGGGGGTCCGGCACCAATTCCGGCTCGTTCATAATCCAGCTGAAGCCCTGGAACGAACGTAAGGGAAAGGAAGGCAATATCGACGAAATCATCGCGAAAGTCAACGCCATCACCTCCCGATACCAGGAGGCCGTGTCGTTCTCCATCAATCCACCGGCCATCCCGGGCCTGGGCATGTCGTCCGGACTGGAGATGCAGCTGCTCGACATCTCAAACCAGGGCAGCACCCAGCTGGAGCAGGCGTTGCGCACCGTCGAGGGCGCCGCCAGGAAGGATCCGCGCATCGCGTCGGTCAACACCACTTTCCAGGGAGGCACGCCGCAATACAGGCTCAGTTTCAACCGTGACCGCGCCGAACTGATGGGAATATCGCTCAGTTCAATCTACGGCGCCCTGTCGGCCTACATGGGGCAGAGCTACGTCAACGACTTCAATGAGTTCGGACGCAGTTTCCAGGTCATCATGAAGAGCCAGGGAGGCGCCCGCGGCAACGTCGACGACGTGCTGAGGCTCAGTGTCCGGAACGCACAGGGACAGATGGTGCCCTTCTCATCGTTCACTACAATCGAGCCAATCATGGGCCTCTCCTCCGTAAGCCGCTACAACATGTACACCACGGCAGGACTGACGGCAACCCCCGCCGATGGTGTCAGCTCGTCGGAAGGAATCAAGGCTATGGAGGAGATAGTGGAGAACACTCTGGGCAAGAACTACAGCTACGCATGGACCGGCGAGGCATACCAGGAGACGCAGTCCGGCACCACGGTCAGCATAGTCTTCATCTTCGCCATCATCATGACGCTGCTGGTATTGGCCGCGCAGTACGAGAGCTGGAGCGACCCGATCGCAGTGATCCTCTCCATGCCCGTGGCAGTGCTGGGAACCGTGCTGGGATGCGTCTGCATGAGCCAGAGCATCAGCATCTACACCCAGATCGGATTGATCCTGCTGCTCGGCATGTCGGCCAAGAACGCCATCCTGATCGTGGAGTTCGCCATGGACTACCGCAAGCAGGGAGCGCCGATCCTGCAGGCCGCCCAGGAAGCGGGACAGGTCCGGTTCCGTCCCATCATGATGACAGCTCTGGCGTTCATCTTCGGCGTGCTGCCGATGCTGTTCGCCACCGGACCGGGCGCCAACAGCCGCAAGGCCCTGGGTACGGCCATTGTGTTCGGCATGGCCATGAACGCCTTCATCGGCACGCTGTTCGTACCGAACTTCTGGGCGTTCATGCAGGGCATCAGCGAGAAGATCAGCGGTAGACTTGGGCGAAGAAAGGATTCCGCTCCGCAATCGAGTCCAGGTCAGCCTCCGAAGTGAAGCACTCGGGACACCAATGGCCGCCAAGCAATACAAGACGCGGGGTGGCCATGAACCTGTGTCCGGCATGGCACTCCCATTCCACAGGAGTATCCAGGTCGCCGGGGATCATATCCGCGGCCATGCAACGGCCTCCGCGGAACTCCGCGGCCGAACGCAGGTCATCGATATTGATTTCCGACTCACGCTTGTTCTCGTCGTAGCCATGGTCCAGAAGTATGGCCTCCTCGCTGGGATGCGACAAGTCCATACCGTTCCAGCCGGGAATACGCTTCCAGGCGTCCTTGCCACCGAAATAGGCGTCCAGACGTCCCTTGTCGTCGTTCTTGACCCATGACAGCGTTCCCAACGGCGCGCGGTTGGCCAGAGCCTTCATGAACTTCCTGATGATCCATGCCGGAGCGAGACGCGCCAGCGAGAAGTACCACGGCAGTTCCGCCTTGAACATTGTGAAATACGTCTCGGCGTCGGGGATGGTGCGGAAATGCAGGTAATGGTCCAGCAGGTCGGAATCCTCGTACCACATGCCGTGGAAGTTGCGCGTGGCGAACCAATTGGGCTCGAACACCTTGCGTGCAGGCGGACAGTTCATCGCGCCGAGTATCAGTTGCTCGAACTCATAGTTGCTCAGCCGGAACCCTCGGCCTCCGCCGATGTTGTAGAAATGCTTCCAGAACGTGTCCGGCAGGTCGGTCAGCACCAGGTTGCACAGCAGATTGCCGGAATCCTCGGCCGTGACCCATTCCAGCACACCCCGCACGGGAACATGGAACGTTATGGGGTCGGAGGCGCCGTTGATTATTTCCGGAGAAAGGATGCCGGTCTGGCGCAGCGACACCCACCATGGAATGCCGGACTCCACCATGATGCGCTCGGCTGCGATCTTGGTCTCGCCGTAAACGTCGTACCTTGACGGCCATACCGGATCGCCCGCACGCCCCCAATGATAAGGCTGTGCGCGGTTGCCCAGCTGCGCCACGCTTCCGATATACACCACCTTGACTCCCTGGCCACCGTCGGGACGCGCCTTCACGGCATCGACTATATTCCGCATCGCGCCAAGATTGACACGGCGCGTAGCCTCAGGATGATGGTCGGCATATGGGGAGACCATCCCTCCCACATGCAGCACATAGTCGGCGTCGCGCACGCCGCGGGCCATAGCCTCGGCATCGCACAGGTCTCCGTGTATCACCTTCAGGCGTCCGGATTTCTCGAACTTCTCCACACGTCTGCGGGCATCGCCGTCGCGTCTGCCGTCGCGGATCAGAACCGTCAGCTCGATGCGGTCCGGATGCGCCAGTATATAATGCATCGCGGCGCCACCCATCGTTCCGGTGGCGCCTGTCAGAAATACCTTTTTCTTCATCAATCAGTCAGGAAAGTTGCTATTGATTCCGGCACCGTCACTCGAAGAACACCGCCTCCTTCTGGTAACGCGCCATCAGTACATTGTCGGTCCAGTCCTGGCAGGGACGCACCGGCACTCCCAGCGACTCCTTCAGGATATAGTCCGTGACAGGAGCCCCTGCATAGATGCTGCAGATCACACCGCCGCCAAGACGGGGATTCACCTCCATCAGCTTGTAGTGACCGATCTTGCTGTCGTACAGGAACTGGATGGTGACAGGCCCCCTGAAGCCGAATGTCTCTATGATCTTACGCGACAGGTCGATCAGTTCCGGTATGCGGCATGTCTTGGTACGGGTCACCTCGCCGCCCATTATCTCCAGCCGCTCGCGCGGTACGGTCATCAGAATCTCCCCCTCACGGCTGACGTAGCAGTCCACGGTGAACTCGCGCGCATGCTCCAGATACTCCTGTATGATGTAACTGTCCAGGTCAGGATATGTCATCAGGTCCGACAAGTCGTTGAAAATCTTGATGCCTCGGCTTGAGCCGCCCTTACGGGGCTTGATGATGGCCGGCATCTCGTTGTCGATGATGGAGTATGTGGCGGGAATGGGGATTCGGGCCTTCTCGAAGGCTTCGGCGGCATCGACCTTGTCGTACATGGTGCGGGTCACGTCGTAATCCGACACCGGCACGAACACGTCGGGAAGACGGTCACGCAGCAGCGAGGCCACTTCCATAGCGCCGTTGACGATGGGAAGGATTATGTTCACCTCCTTCTCCTCCACCACCCTCACGATGTCGTCGACAACTCCGGGATCATTGAAGCTGAGACCCTTGACCACCTCGCCCATCAGGGCGATCGGGACATCCTTGTCGAGTTCGTAGGATACGAACCTCACTTCGCAGCCCATCTGTTTTCCGCTGCGCTGGAACTGTTCGGCCAGCGACACGCGTCTGGAACCTCCCAGAAACAGTATCGTCACCGTCGATTTATCATTTGCTGCCATATATTTGACCTTTCTAATTACATTTAATGCAGGGACGCGCCGTATCCGGACTGTTTAGGGTCGAACGACTCCATATGGCGGCGCTTCTTCTCATCGTAGACCTCGGCGATCTTGATGAATATTCCGGACTCCTCCACCTCGCCGAACTCATGGTTGACGGCGGTTCCGAAGAACCTCATGGTGGGCGACAGGCTGATGTAGGCGTTGACCAACGGCGGCATACGTCGTTCCAGACGTTTCAGCTCATGGTTCAGCACCTTCATGTCCTCGCGGAAATCGCCGCTGAACATATCCTGGATTTCAGGAGAATCGGCGCGTGTAGGCAATGCCTGTATGGGCCATACCAGCCTGTCGGGATCCTGGAAATGGCGATGCAGCAGCCCCAGGACCATGTCACGCCCCTCGGCGCCGAACTTGGGATACATCGTGACCTTGCCGAATGTGTACTCGATCTCCGGATATAGCACCGCCAGCGCGCCGAGGCCGTCCCACAGGTTGTCCAGCGCATATATCGCCTTCGGGGTACGCTCCTGGGTGTTCTGATAGTCCACCACAACGAAACTGCGTCCCAGTTCAAGTGTCTTGGGCAGGTATTTCTCCAGAAACTCATGACTGAAATGGAACATATGGCCGGTGGCGATGTGGGGGACACCGTTCTCCACCTTGATGTCCCGGCCACGGATAAAACGGTATCCGCCGATTATCTCCTGAGTGTCGGGACTCCACACCACAAGCTGCCGGCACGGATTCTCCATGGTGTCGAACTCATCGATGTCGCATTCCAGACCAGTGCCCCCGCCGGCGTCTCGGAAAGCTATCTCGCGGAGACGTCCTATCTCGCGCATCGTGTTCGGCGCGTTGAAGGCATTCACTACGTACACCACGTTGCCCCCACGGTTGGTGTGGCAGAGCAGACGGTCGTCCGTCAGCTCCGACATTATCAGCTTTCTGTCTATCTTGTCTATAATCGGCTGCATCCTCTACACATTAAAACGGAAATGCATTATGTCGCCGTCCTGGACCACATATTCCTTGCCTTCGACGCCCAGTTTACCGGCCTCGCGGACTGCGCTTTCGGAACCCAGCGTCACGTAATCATCGTATTTGATGACCTCGGCGCGGATGAATCCCTTCTCGAAGTCTGTATGGATTATCCCGGCGGCCTTCGGGGCCTTTGTGCCCCGGACAAAAGTCCATGCGCGGCATTCGTCGGGTCCGGCTGTGAAATATGTCTGCAGGTCCAGCAGGTTATATGCGGCCCGGATCAGTCTGTCCGCGCCGGACTCCTCCAGACCCATCTCCTGCAGGAACTCGCGGCGTTCCTCGGCGGTGTCGAGTTCTGCGATCTCGCTCTCGGTGCGGGCCGAGACTATCATCACCCCGGCTCCCTCGGCCTCGGCTGCCTTGCGCACGCGTTCAGTATATTCATTGCCGTCCACCGCCGACGCATCGTCTACATTACATACGTACAACACCGGCTTATTGGTCAACAGGAACAGTTCCCGGGCGAATTTCTGTTCCTCCGCGCCTTCCAGCTCCACGCTGCGGGCAGGCTTGCCCTGCTCCAGGGCCTCCTTGTATTTCTGAAGGACCGACACCTGCATCCTGGCCGTCTTGTCGGCGCCTACCTTGGCGGCCTTCTCCGTCTTGGCCAGACGGGCATCGACGGTCTCCAGGTCCTTGAGCTGAAGTTCGTAATTTATAACCTCCATGTCCCGGACCGGGTCCACGCTTCCGTCCACATGAGTCACATTCTCGTCATCGAAGCAGCGCAGCACATGCAGGATGGCGTCCGTCTCGCGTATGTTGGCCAGGAACTTGTTGCCCAGCCCCTCGCCGCGCGACGCTCCCTTGACAAGACCCGCGATGTCCACGATCTCCACCGTGGCCGGAACCACCGACTTGGGGGAACACAACTCCACCAGACGTGTCAACCGTGCGTCCGGCACGGAGATCATGCCCACATTGGGCTCGATGGTGCAGAACGGAAAATTCGCCGATTGTGCCTTGGCGCTGCTCAAACAATTGAACAACGTGGACTTCCCCACGTTGGGGAGCCCGACTATACCGCATTTTAACGACATTTCTTAATTTGCTTGTTACAAGTGCAAAATTAGTAAATTTTTCCCTATCTGCCAAGTATGCCGGCCATAGCGTTACCAGGGGGCGCTGTATATGCGGTCGTAGACATAAGTCTGCACCCGTCCGCCCCCGGTGGTCCATTGCATCCACAGCGTGTTGTTGCCGTGGGTGAACCAATAGCTCGTGGTCTGAGGCGATGAATACTCGTACTGTATATTTATCTGATAATTAGACGCTCCCGACACCGCGTCCTGACACCAGTAGCGCAACTGCTCGGTCTCGCGGTATCCGCCGTCCAGATAGTAATACAGGCCGCGGCCGTTTCCGTTGAAGTACATATAGTTCGTCTCGTTCGGATAGACGTTGTCCGAATTATACTGCACCAGCTGCCAATATCCCTGCAGCCTGGGGTCCTGGAAATTCCATCCGTAAGGAGGAGTCCCCCACCAGGGGCCGTCATCGCCGTCGCACGATGTGAAAAGCATCCCCGACATAAGGGACACCATCGCCACAAGCAGCATTCCTGATTTCTTAAGTCCTTTCATAACCAATCATTTTTAAGTAAGTTCCTAAAGACTAAACCCTGCGGAATCGCCAAAAGTTCAGAACTCGGTGAAACTATATGGCAGCAGGGAGGCCACCGACGGAAACCTGAGTATGCGGTCACGACCGTACAGAATGACCTGTATAGGACCGTACAGGGACTCGTATTCCAGCATGGCCTGACGGCACACGCCGCACGGGCTGATGGGCTGTCCCTGGAAACATAGTTCATAAGGAGTGGACGCGGGACGGCCACCAAGCGTCCAGGCGGCGATGGCGATCTTCCCGGGCCTTATGCCCGGATAGACTGCACCGGCCTGGAAGATGGCGTTCCGCTCGGCGCACATCGTCGGCGAGAAGGCAGCGTTCTCCTGGTTGGATCCGCGGACAATCTCGCCGTTGGCCATCCGCAACGCCGCTCCCACATGGAATCCGGAGTAGGGCACATAACTGGTACGGGTCATATCCTTGGCCATGTCCACCAACTCACGGTCGGCCTCGTTCAGTTCCTCGTAGGCCAATTCCTCAGCCTCTGTCTTTATCTCAATCTTCTTCATGGCAACCTTGATATTTACGATTACAGTATCGCCGGTCAGCGTCCCTGGCTGGCGTCCTGGATCATCTGTCTGGAAGCGGTGATGAATATCTCCACACGACGGTTCTGCGCGCGTCCCGCCGCAGTCTGGTTCGACGCTATGGGGTCGTTCCATCCGCGGCCCACGGCCTTCAGACGTGAGGCGGCCACTCCATGGGAAGCGAGATAATCCACCACTGCCTGGGCGCGTTCCTGCGACAGCTCGTTGTTGCGGGCCTCCGAGCCGGTATTGTCAGTGTATCCCACCACGGTCACGTCCGTGTCGGGGAACTGCTTGAGGTTATAGGCAACCTTGGCAAGCACCACCTGCGCGTCGGCCGACAACGACGACTTACCGGTGGCGAACAGTATGGAGTTGCCCATCACAAGCTTCAGGGCGTCGAGGTTGTTGCTGTCCTTGACCTTCTCTACCTTCAACCGGTTGATCTGGTTCTGCAGCGAGTCCGCGCGGGCGTCCGCTCCGTCGATGCGTCCGTTCATCTGGTCCAGCTGATCCTGCAGCGCCTTCTGCTGACGGTCCATGCTGTTGCCTACCAGAGCTCCAGTCCCGGCACCGATGGCCGAGCCAACCAGCGCCCCGATCCATGTACCCTTGCCGCCACCTATCAGCGCGCCTACACCCGTACCGACAGCGGCTCCGATCGTACCTCCCGCCGTGGCTCCCTGCCCGGTCTTGGTCATACTGTCCCATGTGTTCCTGATCGACGTGCATCCAACGGTGCCTCCTGTCAGACCCGCCAGCACCAAACCTATAGTCACATTCCTAAGTACTCTTTTCTTCTTCATATCGGTCTAAATTTGAGTTATTCTTTACTTATGATAAAACAAACCTGCGCATGGTTTATTTGCGCCACACCTTATAAAAAAATAAAAATACCGCCATCCGCCACTCCTGTTCATAACTTGTGGATAACTGTCTGTTTTCTGTAGATAACCTGTCGGCAACGTTTTCATAAGTACCTGAAAACAAAGTTGCTGATTGAAAAAAATCCATTACGGCATAAAAATCCGGCTTTTCCAAATTTTTCTTTCCTTTTCTTTTCCGGAGTTATAAACCCCAATTTCGACAGTTTTCCACCCAGTTTTAGACAGCTTCGCAAGGTTTTAAACAAAAAAGTTATTAACTTTGCAGTTGTAGACAGGATGTAGATAAAGTATGCATCGTATTGATTGACAATATGGATTGATTTCACAACCTGTTCATAACACGGCATGGAAAGTTCATAACCCGTTTTTCCAAATTTTCCGGCCTGAAGTTATTGACGGTTATAGACATGCCTTACTACTTCTATCTTTTTTTAATTTTTAAATTTTTTAATCTTTTATAAAATAAAGATGGAGAAAGCCGAGACAGTTTCGGAAATCGAACGACTGAAGAGGGAGAAGAACGCGCTGGTCATGGCGCATTATTATACGTTGCCGGAGATTCAGGAGATAGCGGACTTCATAGGAGACTCGCTGGCGCTGGCCCGGAAGGCCGCGGAGACCGACGCCGCGATCATCGTGATGTGCGGCGTGCATTTCATGGGTGAGACCGCCAAGATCCTATGCCCGGACAAGAAGGTGCTGGTGCCCGACACCTCGGCCGGATGCTCGCTGGCCGACAGCTGTCAGGCCGGTGAGTTCGCCGAGTTCGTGAGCCGGCATCCCGACCATACGGTCATATCGTATGTCAACACCACGGCTGCCGTCAAGGCCCTGACCGATATAGTCGTGACCAGCGGCAATGCCCGCAAGGTGGTTGACTCCCTGCCGCAGGATGAGAAGATAATCTTCGGTCCCGACCATAACCTTGGCGAGTACATCAATTCCGTCACAGGACGGCAGATGCTGCTGTGGAACGGCGCGTGCCATGTACACGACCGCTTCTCGCTGCAGGGAATCCTGGACCTGAAGAAGGAGCGTCCGGGGGCGAAGGTCCTGGTACATCCGGAATGCCGTCGCCCCTTGCAGCTGGTCGCCGACAAGGTCGGTTCCACAGCGGCGTTGCTCGACTTCGCTCGCAATGACGAGGCCAAGGAGTTCATCGTGGTCACCGAGAGCGGCATATTGTTCGAGATGCAGCGTAAGTGTCCGGAGAAGACGTTCATCCCCGCTCCCCCCGAGGAGGCCGGATGCCAGTGCAACAACTGCGAGTACATGAAGCTCAACACGCTGGAGAAGGTGCTGAGATGCCTGCGGCTGGAGCAGCCGGCCATCGAGGTGGACGCCGACATCGCCGCCAAGGCGATACGTCCCATTGAGCGTATGCTGGAACTGAGCAAGTGATGGACCGGAAGAAGAAGAACATTGTTGAACTGACGCGCGTCAGTGAGCGCGAGTACCGCGGGATGGAAAAGTTTCCGCTGGCGGTGATGACGGACAATGTCCGTTCATTATATAATGTAGGCTCGCTGTTCCGCGTGTCGGATGCCTTCAAGGTGTCCGAATTGATATTGGCGGGAATCAGCGGACGTCCGCCGCATCCGGAGGTCTCGAAGACCGCGCTTGGCGCTGAGGATACCGTTGCATGGCGCTGGGTGCCGGATGCCGTGGAGTGTGCCGTTGAGATGCAACGCCGGGGGTGGAAAGTATGTGTGCTGGAGCAGACGCACAACAGCATGGACCTGGCTGACTTCAGGGCTGGGCGGGGCGAACGGTATCTATTGGTGGTAGGGAACGAGGTGAACGGTGTGGACCAGCGCATAGTGGACATTGCCGACCATGTCCTGGAGATACCGCAGTACGGCACCAAACATTCGCTTAACGTCGCCTCCAGCGCCTCGATCGCCATCTATGTGATGACCACAGGTATGGCAGACCTCAAAACAACGGAAAAATAATGATGCAGGTACGGTAAGGATAAAAGGTCTGCAGCATCAAGAATGGCGACATCCGATTCGGATGTCGCCATTCTGTTTATTCGGGCATCTGCTGTTCTGATGTGACGAACATTAGATTACAGGCGGGTAAGTTCGAAGGTCTCGCCGTTGAAGGTGCCGGTCAGTTTGTTGCCGGAGATCTTGATGTCGGTGACTTTCTGCTCCATCGCGCCCATGGATTCCTTGGTCTGCTGCATGATGGCGTCCGTCGTGGCCTGGTCCACGCCTTCCACCTCGAATACGGGGAAGTTGAAATCCTTGGCGTTGAACTTGAATGTCAGCGTGTTGTCCTGGAACGTGTACTTGCATGTTCCCTCTCCTTTCATCTTGATGCGGGGGGCCGTTGACGATGTCATGTCCATTACCTGCTTCATCGTGCCGTCGGCGTTGAACTCGTAGGTGGTCACCACCTTTACACCGCTCTCATCCACTGTCTGCTGCCACTTGCCCAGCAGCGCGTCGGCAGCGCCCATGGAGAAACTCACGGCGATGAGCATCACTGCCAGCGTGAACAGGCGCATCGTGGCTTTCATAGTTTTCTTCATACTCTTAACGTGTTAATGGTTGTCTGCATCTGCAACAGGCAGATGCCTTTCTGCAAAGTTACAAAATATTTCCAAATAACAGACGGAAATACAAGAAAAAAGAGGCGAGTCTCCGCGACTGGCCTCTTTTGTTTTAGATTAGGATGAATCAACGTCTTTCTATGCTGAATGACTTGCTTAAAAGAATCATCTGCTATTTTGATTCTGCAACTTATATATTACCATATCACAAATCACCTGAAAGTAACCTGAAGTATCAGGTCACTCTTAAGACCCATTAAGTCCGGGTTAATATCCGGAACTGAACAGCTATCATACTTTTAAAAGCGCTAGTGTATAGTGTTAACTTCCGGATTGTGACTCCTGCCATTGTCGTCGGGTATCCCTGCCGGATAGAATCCGATGAATTAGCCTCTCCTGGCTTTCAATGGTAATTTGTCATAGAATTAGGATAATTTGTTTACCAAAAAGGTTAAATCATCTTAATTCGATGGCAAAATTAATAAAAGAATTTTAAATTGCAAACAAAATGTAAATTTATTTTGAGATTTTTCTTGATTTTTGCCAAAAATGCATTAAATGGGTCATGAAAAGAGGCGCGAACATGCGGTTCGCGCCTCTTTTTAATATTTTTGTCAGGGATTTGAGAAATTGCCAAGCAATTTGACATCGTTACTTATCCTCCTGTGGAGCCTGGTCGATCAGGTCAAGGAACTGGTCGAGTTTCGGGGTGATGATGATTTCGGTGCGGCGGTTACGCTGCTTGCCCACTTCGGTATTGTTGTCGGAGATGGGATTGTATTCTCCACGGCCGCCGGCCGTGAGGCGCGAGGGGTTGATGCCGAAGTTGTCCTGCAGGCACTGCACCACGCTGCTGGCGCGCAGGGCGGACAGGTCCCAGTTGTTGCGGATGTTGGTGCGCGAGATGGGCACGTTGTCCGTGTTGCCCTCCACCAGCACGTCGTAGTCGGAGTAGTCCTTGATGATCTTGGCGATCTTGGACAGCGTCTCCATGGCGCGGTCGCTGATCTCGTAGCTGCCCGACTTGAACAGCATGTTGTCGGCAAGCGAGATGTAGACAACGCCTTTCAGCACCTTTACGTCCACGTCCTTCAGTTCGTCGTTGGTCAGCGAGCGGGTCAGTTTGTTGGTCAGCGCCATGTTCAGGGAGTCGCTCTTGGACTTGGCCGAGATCAGTTCCTTGATGTATTTGTTGCTGGCGTTGATCTCGTCCACTAGCTTGGCGATGTTCACGTTGCCCTGTTGGTTGTTGGCCATGCTCTGGTCCAGCGTGGACTTCATGTCCTGAAGGGATTTCTTCAGGTCCTCGTTCTGTTTCTTCAGGTCGGCGATCATGTAGGTCATGGACTTCGACTCGGTGTTGCACTGCAGCAGGCCGTCGCGGGTGGACTGATACTCCATCTGCAGCTGCTGGTACTTCTTGTTCGACACGCAGCCCCCCAGGCCAAGCGTCACGGCCAGAAGCGCCGTCAGAATTACTGATTTTCTCATATTGTGTCTTGAGTTTTTATAAATTCGTAATCTCTCTTAATCTATAACGCTTTTACGGCGGTATTTATTTGTCTCGGATTTCTTCGGTTCATTCTTTTTCTTACATTCCGGACAAGGTTGGAATAGTGCATTGACTTATGTACGGACATCCCGGAGGGATGTTTTATAATAAAGGACTGGATGACAGGTTATATTAGTATGGAGATACCGCATATAATCGAATTGCCTAAGGTTGAGGACCGGCGGGGCAACCTGTCCTTTATCGAGGGGGAGGGTCATGCGCCGTTCGATATCCGAAGGGTGTACTATATATATGACGTGCCTGGTGGCGAGAGCCGCGGCGGCCATGCGCACAAGGCGCTGAGGCAGCTGATGGTTGCCGTGGCCGGGAGTTTTACCGTGGTCCTTGACAACGGCAAGACCAGACGTAGCTTTTTCTTGAATCATCCGTGGCTCGGACTGTATGTTCCGCCAGGCTATTGGCGTACGTTGGAGGATTTCTCGTCCGGTGCTGTATGCATGGTGCTGGCGTCCGAGCATTACGATCCGGAGGATTATATATATGAATATCCGGAATTTCTGGAGTATAAGGGTATAACGGATGGAGCCGAAGGTTAAGTTTTTGGATCTCAAGGCAGTCACCGCGCTGCATGGAGATGAGGTTCGTGAGGCGGTGACGCGTGTGGTGGATTCAGGCTGGTATCTGCAGGGCAACGCTGTCGCGGGGTTCGAGCGGAATTACGCCGCGTATATAGGCACGCGCAATGCCATCGGAGTGGCCAACGGTTTGGATGCCCTGACGCTGATTCTCAGGGCTATGCTGGAACTGGGCCGTCTCAAGCCCGGCGACGAGGTCATTGTTCCGGCCAACACCTATATCGCCACGATACTTGCCGTAACGGAGAACGGCCTGACACCGGTCCTGGTGGAGCCGGATCCGGTTACGATGCAGCTGGACGGCAAGCGGATGCGTCAGGCAGTCTCTCCGCGCACCCAGGCGGTGATGCTGGTGCATCTTTACGGTCATTGCGCGTACACGGAGGAAATAGGGGATATATGCCGCGAGAACAACCTTGCCCTTATCGAGGACAACGCGCAGGCGCATGGCTGCAGGTATCGGGGACGCCGCACGGGAAGCCTGGGACTGGCGGCCGCGCATAGTTTCTATCCAGGCAAGAACCTTGGTGCGCTGGGCGACGGGGGAGCCGTCACCACCGATGACGATGAACTTGCGGAGGTAATCCGCGCCATAGCAAACTATGGCTCCACGCGGAAGTATGTGTTCAGATATGTGGGGCGGAACTCCCGTCTGGATGAGATTCAGGCCGCGGTACTGGATGTGAAGCTGAGACATCTGGATGCCGACAATGCCCGGCGTGTGGAGATTGCCGAGAAATACCTGTCGGGGATAAGGAATCCGCTGATATCGTTACCGGACCGTGGCGAGCCGGATGGAAACGTCTATCATATATTCCCGATACGATGCGACCGACGCGATGAACTGCAGCGGTACCTTGCCGACAACGGAGTGCAGACATTGATACACTATCCCATTCCGCCGCATAGGCAGGAATGTTACAGCGGATGGTCCTCCCTGAGCCTTCCCGTCACGGAATCCATACATGCCACGGAACTTTCGCTCCCCATGTCCCCGGTCCTCTCCGACGCCGATGTCCAGTTAGTCATCGATCTCCTCAATACCTTTCATATCTCCTGATTCAGGTTCCATTTCCGGCGGAAGGCGGTAAGGATGCGGTCGGTCTCGGACTGGAAGGCGGGGTGGGGACGGCCGGTGATGGGGCGGTGGTTCAGACGCTTGTAAATCCGCTCGCCCTCGGAGATTGCCTGGCGCGTTGCGTCGGACATGAAGGTCTGCTGGAAATGCTCCCAGATATATTCCACAGCCTGCTCGGACGGATGCGCCATGTCGGAGGCGTAGAAACGGTAATCGCGCAGGTCATCGTTCAGCAACTCGAACGCGGGGAAATAACTGCAGTTGCCGCACTGACTGCAAAGTTGCTCGATTGCCAGGTGAAGGATGGCCTTGGACAAGGTGTTCTCGTGGATGCCGTCTTTCAGGTGCCTTACCGGGCTGACGGTGAAAACGAACCGCAGGTCCGGACAAGCACTGTGCAACTCATTGATCAGATACGTCCAATAACTGCAGATTTCATCCGGGGTAAGGCGGAAGCGGAGGAACAGACTGGCCGGTTGCTTGTGGCAGTTGGCCACGATGCCGACGTGTTTGGCATTCTCGTCATATCCGTCTTCCAAGGCATAGCACCAAGCCGTGCCGAACGTCACGAAAACCGTGCGGATATGACTCATATGACCGTGGACGTCACGGCGCAGGTCCCTGTATTTAAGAACCAGTTCATCCCTTGAATCTCCGTTCATCCTTGAATCGAACATCCATGAGAAATACATTCCCTCAGCCTGGAAAACGGAGTCCTTGAAACAATCCAGAGCCTGGTCCTGAGGCGCAAGCAACAGATTCTCCAGCATCTTGTGGATGGAGAGGGGATTGTACAGCATTCCGAACGGATTGTAGGCCGGCCACAGGGTCTGCCGCATCCGCGCCGCGATGTTGTCGGCAAAGCAGCTGCCGATCATCATCACCTCCCGGAACGGATCCAGTTGAACATCCGATTTTTCAGCCTTGATCTCTGTACGAAATTTCATAGTCTACAGGTTAAATGTGCAATCCTGAATTCGTACTGTAGGGACATCCCTTCGGGATGTTTGCTCCCAATCGCCTGCCATGCAAGGCATGGCAAAAATGAATTCAACATGCCGAAGGCATGTCCGTACTGTACGGATCATACAATATCGGAATGCACAAACATTATAAGACAAATTTAGTAAAAATTGACCTGCTGAATACCGATTATAAATAAGTTTTTGGCCATGTTAACATATTTTTATAATTTTGCAGGGAATTTAGACAGTTAAGGTTAAAATAATAATCGGGGAGTCAGAGGTTATAGCGGTTTGAAGACTCCCCACGAAACAAGCATTTATGAAAGCAGCAGGACATCTGGATTTTCATCCGGCCCTTATCGCGGCGTGCAGGGATTACAGCCTGGAGAAGTTCCGCAAGGATTTGATTGCGGGTATAGTAGTGGGTATCGTGGCCCTTCCATTGGCCATCGCCTTCGCCATCGCCAGCGGCGTGAGTCCCACCGTAGGACTCGTCACAGCCGTGATCGGGGGATTCATAGTCAGTGCCTTCGGCGGCAACTCCGTACAGATAGGCGGTCCGACCGGCGCGTTCATCGTGATCATCTACAACATCATCCAGCTTTATGGACTCACCGGCCTGGCCATGGCTACCTTCATGGCCGGATGCATATTGCTGCTGATGGGTCTGTTCCACCTGGGAACAGTCATAAAGTTCATTCCGTACCCGATTGTGGTAGGCTTCACCGCCGGTATCGCCCTTACGATCTTCTCCACTCAGATGCCCGACTTCTTCGGGCTGCGCATCGAGGGGAAGGTGCCGGGCGACTTCATCGGCAAATGGGGTGTATACATCTCGAATTTCAATACCGTAGACATAGCGACGCTGGCGGTCGGAATCGTGGCGCTGCTGATAAACATCGTGACACCGAAGATTTCCAAGAAGCTGCCGGGTGCCCTCACAGCGATAGTGGTGGTGACCCTGGCCACATGGGTCATGCGTGAGTTCATGGGAGTCAGCGGCATCGAGACCATCGGCGACCGCTTCGGGAACCTGTCTCCCTCCATGCCGGAGGTGGCCGATCTGGGATTCAACATGCAGACGGTCAACGTGCTGCTGCCATCGGCCTTCACCATCGCCATGCTGGGAGCCATCGAGAGCCTGCTGAGCGCCACTGTGGCCGACGGCCGCACCGGCGACCGTACAAACTGCAACACCGAGCTGATGGGACAGGGACTGGCAAACGTCATAGTGCCGATTTTCGGCGGCATCCCCGTCACCGGCGCAATTGCCCGCACCATGACCAACATCACCAACGGCGGCAAGACCCCGGTGGCGGGTCTGGTTCATGCCGTGGTGCTGCTGTGCGTGTTCCTGTTCGCCATGCCGCTGATCAACATGGTGCCTATGTCGTGTCTGGCGGCGGTGCTGATCATGGTCAGCTACAACATGAGCGGATGGCGTACGGTGGTGGACATGATCCACAATCCCAAGGGTGACCTGTCGGTGATGCTGGTGACGTTCCTGCTGACGGTGATCTTCAACCTGACAATCGCCATCGAGATCGGATTGCTGCTGGCCGTGGTGATGTTCCTGCGCCGTGTCACGGAGAACACCACCATCAAGGTCTACGGCGAGCAGCTGGACGCGGCCGCTGACACCGACCTGTCCAAGCATGAGGTGCTGAACCTGAATCCCGGTGTCTCTGTCTATGAGATCGACGGGCCGTTCTTCTTCGGCGCAGCCACGAAGTTCGACGAGATGATGCGCGTCACGCCGCAGGAGAAGCCGGTGGTGCGCATAATCCGTATGCGTAAGGTGCCGTTCATCGATTCTACCGGCATCCATAACCTGAAGCTGCTGATAGAGTCATCGCATTCGGAAGGTATTCTGATTGTATTGTCGGGCGTCCGCGACAATGTCCGTGCGTCGCTGCATGCTGCCGGCGTTGACCAACTGATTGACGACGCGCACATATGCAACCATATCTCGCGCGCCGTAGTGGTGGCCAATGAGATCGCAGACTCGCGCCTGTCAGGCGTTTCCGAAGCGCAGCCATCGGCGATTTAACTTTGCACTAATATTTCCTGCTCATCGTTTATTCTTCAATAGGACCTATGGGTGGCTTTTGCGTCAACCATTATGGAAACTGTGCCGGTAGATGAGGCGAAGTGAGTTTGAAGGAGAATTCAGTAGGTTGTATATGCCGTTGGGTATGTACGCGTTGCGTGTGACCGGAGCAGCAGATGTGGCCGAGGACTTGGTACAGGATGCTTTTCTGAAGGCGTGGGTCTATATGGAGGATGGCTGCGAGATTCAGAACTTTACGGCGTTCATGTACCGGACTGTCCGTAATGTCTGTGTCTCGTATCTCAGGACATTGCATCAGACTGTGGGTGAGGATGCGGTCTTGGATATCGCCGACGAGGATTCGGAAGTCGGCAAGGATGAGATCGACACCTCATTCCGTGATGCACGTATATGGCAGGTCATAGACGAGTTGCCGGCGCGTTGCCGAGAGGTGTTCTTGAGAAGCAAGCGTGATGGTCTTAGTAACGAGCAGATTGCCGATGAGATGGGTATATCCGTCAAGACGGTCAAGAATCAGATGACCAAAGCCTACTCCCGGCTGCGCCAGGCCCTGGATCCCATCCACAAGCCATTCTTCCTTCCGTTCCTATAGTGTCCGCATCCGAACAAACCAAAGCCCAATTTGGTTATGTGAGTAATAATGCCTATCTTTGCATAGTTCAAAGGCTAACGACATGAGAAAGGAATTTGGCAAATGGCTGATGGATATCGCAAAGTATATCATTACGGCAGTGGTTCTTTCATCTGTTTTTGGAGAAATTGAATCCTGGGTACTGTATCTTATAGGTATAATATCCGTAATGGTGACATTGTTGATTGGTCTTTATCTTGTTTCAGACAAGCCAATTAGGGGATTTAGAAGAAGTAGAAATAATAACTCTTAAAATAAATGTTATGGGTTTTATAATTATGTGTAGTTTCGTAACACTCATCGCCTTAGTGGGAGGAGGTTACTATTTTATTCAAGATAAGAAAGCAGAAAAGCGTCATGCCGACAAGTGAACTGGCAGAGCATTGATATACTCCCGACCGATATCATTAACGTATCGGTCGGGAAATTTTTATTATAAAGATAGGACTTTCCTGATGGGGTTGCGTCTTGGAGATAAAACAACAAGACGACATGAGGAAAGTCATTTTGATTCTGATGGCAGTGATGGCCATAGTGTTCGGTATGGAGGCACGTCAGCCGCAACGCGGCTACCGTGGTTTCGTGGACTGGAGCAACAGTCTGCATACATATCCGGACTACTACGGGTTGGGTTCCAAGGATACATGGTACTATACAGGAGTCTCGACCACCCATGGGTACCAGATCAACCGGATGTTCTTCGCCGGTCTGGGAGTCGGTGCGGAAAAACATACCGGATATAATAACTGGATAGTCCCCGTATATGCCGATGGACGCATAGACCTGAAATTCGGAAAATTCACACCGTTCGGCGAAATCCGTCTGGGAGCAAGTCTATCCGATGGTGCCGGCGTCTATTTCTCGCCTTCTATCGGTTACCGTTTCAACTGGGGACGCAAGCTCGGCATCAATGTCGGCGTGGGGATGTCGCTTGTAGGATCGCATATTGACGTCTACAACATAACCTCAATTGAAGACGGCTATTGGTCATTTGATTATGTGGGGAGAGAAGCACGGCACACGGTTTATTTCTCTTTCCGGCTCGGTTTTGATTTCTGACGGTTATGGACAGCAAGGATATAGACTTTGTGGCGCGGCATTACCGGAAAGGATTGTTTTCGGTTCGGGCCGGATGGCGTAGGCTTGGTATTGGAACGGCGGTGAGGATCAGGGGATTGCGTATTGTCGCTGCCATTGCGGCTATGGTGATTCTTTCGGGCACCGCTGCAATCATTTACAGGAACAACCGCGCCGAGGACGTGCCGGAACAGAGCGTGCCAGTGCGGACTGTCGGGTCATTGGATGAAGTTAAGGTCATCGACTTCGAGGACGCAAGTCTGACAGACGTAGTGGCAAAGATCGAGTCCACCTATGATGTAAAGGTGGGAGGCCTTCCGGAATCTCCCGAGGAATACAGGCTGTCGCTGCACTACGAAGGTACGCCGGTGGACCTGATAGCGACGATCAACGATATTCTTGGAACGCAGATGACCGTGACGGAGAAAAGACAATGAAACGGCTTATTGTATCTGTTATGGCTCTGGTGATATGCGGAGCCGTATGCATGGCGCAGAACGTCACGATTCGGGCAGTGGACCGACCGGCTGCCGAGGTGTTCCGAGGCATCGTGGAGCAGACCGGCAAGAACTTCGTGTATTCGTCGGACATCCTGAAAGGCGTCAGGGTTTCGGTGGATGTCAAGGACAGGCCCTTGAGACAGACATTGAGCATAATGTTCAAAGGAAAAGGAATAGAGTACAGGGTCAAGGGAAACAATATAATCCTGAAGCGGAAGAAAGCCGAGCAACGTAAGGAGCCGAGGAAAGCGATCTCAAGTCCGGAATCTTCAGAACCGGAAACGCAGGCCGAGGTGCCTACGGTCCTGCAGGAGGTTGTGGTGACGTCGCGGCTTGAGGCACCTGCGGTAAAGACTCCTGAAATCGGTGCCAAAAAACTGACTGCGGCTGAGATCAGGAAAGTCCCGGTGATATTCGGCGAGAGCGATGTCCTGAAGGCGTTGCAGCTGCAGCCGGGTATAGCCGGAGGCGCCGAAGGTATGGCGGACATGCATGTGCATGGCGGCAACGCCGACGAGAACATGGTGATGCTGGACAACGTACCGCTGTACCAGGCAAACCATTTCGGCGGCCTTTTCTCGGCGTTCAATGTCGAGGCAATCCGTTACATTGACTTCTTCAAGTCTTCCATTCCGGCAAAATACGACGGACGCCTCTCTTCATACCTGGATGTCAGGACCAAGAACGGCTCGCTCCAGGGACATCACGGCTCGTTCCGGCTCGGACTGACTTCCGGAGCGCTGGACATCAGCGGCCCAATCGGGCGTAAGACCACCTACATGCTGGCGTTGCGGCGCTCGTGGTACGATGTGCTGACAATCCCGCTGTTCGCGATAATCAATCATAAATCATCGGAGAAGAACAACTTCCGATATGCCTTCATGGACTTGAACGGTAAGATCACGCACCGTTTCAACGACCGTGCAACCGGATTCCTCAGCGTTTATTTCGGCGATGACATTATCAACACAAAATATAAGGACTCATATGAATCAAACGACAACTCAGCGTACAGGGAGGAAACCAAATTAAAGATGCATTGGGGCAATATTGTGGGGCAGGCGGGTTTCAATTATCGGATCACCCCTGACCTTACCTCGGAATTCACGGGATCGTACACCCGCTTCTTCTCCAGCATGCATATGTACGATCGGTACGAGGAAATACATCCCAAGGAATCGTTCGAGTCAAAGTCCGTACTCGATAACAGAAACAATATAGACGACTGGATATTTCACGGGGATTTCGACTGGCAGCCTTCGGAATCAAGCCATGTGCGTTTCGGGGCCGGCTATACGCTGCACAGATTCCTGCCGCAACGTGCGTCACGCGATTATTCAACCAATACGTCATCGCCCATCATGCAGGACTCCACCTGGTCCTACACCGCCAATGAAGCGAACCTGTACATCGAGGATGACTGGCGCATCGGCGATCGTTTCCGGATGAATGCCGGAATCCATGGCTCTCTTTTCAGTATCGGCGGCAAGACACATTACGGCATCAGCCCTCGTCTGTCGCTAAGTTACAGTCCCGCCGACAACTTGGCGGTGAAGGCTGCCTACAGCAGGACCACACAATATGTGCATCAGCTGTGCGAGACCTACATGTCGCTTCCCACGGACCAGTGGGTGCCGATCACCGGCGACATGAGGCCGCAGACCGCCGACAAGGTGTCGCTGGGCGGCTACTGGCAGACATCCGACGGGATGTACACCGTGTCGCTTGAGGGTTACTACAAGTATATGCGCAACTTAGTGGACTTCCGCGACGAGTATTATCTCCTTCCTCCCATGGATATGTGGAACCGGCGGCTGTGGACAGGCCGTGGCACCGCCAAGGGTATCGACGTTATGATCGAGAAGACCTCGGGACGGCTCACGGGACACATAGCCTATTCCCTTGGCTGGGCCGACCGTACGTTTCCCGGCAAGAACGGAGGCGTGACGTTTCCGGCAAGATTCGACAACCGGCATACCATCAAGGTCCTGCTGAACTGGAACGTCAGCGGCAAGGTGCAGCTCAGCGCCGCCTGGACCGGTCATTCCGGCAACCGGTACAACTTCTCTCCGCAGGTGTGGCAGTCGCCAAATTTCGATAACATGTGGTACCGTGACGAATATCCGCTGAAGGCTAAGATCAATAATTACCAGTTTCCTTTCTATCATCGGCTTGATCTGTCCTGTACGGTCAGGAACCGCCGTGGATACTGGAATTTCAGTCTCTACAACGCGTACTGCCACATGAACACCCTGACGATAATCCGCGATACAGACAAGAACGGCCGACCGGTGTTCAAGAAGGTCGGGATACTTCCAATCATACCATCAATCTCATACACATGGCAATTCTGAAACGACTGCATATATTGTTCCTCCTCCCATTGCTCCTGACAGGATGCTATCAGGAATTCGAGCCGGATATCAATACTGACCCGGTGTTGTGCGTCAACTCGCTGATCACCGCCGGTGAGCCGGTTGCTGTTGAGGTGACGCGTACATGGGTGTACAACCGTGGCAACGGATACAGCTGGAACTCATACGATGAAACCCAACCACCTGCAAATCTTGTGGATGACGCCAAGGTGTATGTATACGCCAACGGACAACTGACGTCAGGGGAATATATCGCCAAGGAGGGCGATACGATACGCATAGTGGCGGAAAGCGCCAAGTATGGCTCCGCCGAGGCCACTGTCGTGGTTCCGGTGGCAGTCCCCATAACGATTGAGAACGTGAGGCCACAGTTGCTGAGGGTCTGGAAGGATTCTGAGTATCCGATAAAATCCACAATCCATTTCAATCTCGGGGCAACGCTCGGCATCGGCAGGACCACACATGCCGATGAGTATTTCCGGATGCAGTGCCGTGGTGTAGACTGCTGGGATAGTGGATCGGGTGACGGCATCTATTGGATAGGTAATGGATTTTTAGGCGATGTGGAGGATATGAACGCCCCTTATGCTAATTTTCAGCTCGGAGATTTCAATGAAGATTCCGATCCCGTCTTCAAGGAGCATATCACCATCCTTGATGATACTTTTGGTTTTGGCGGTATGTTCACGTGTTTCACCAACCGTCTGTTCGCCGGCAAAGGCTACGACTTGAACGTGCAGCTGGACAAAGGCTATCTTTCGGTATATTCACCGGAATACAATGCGGAATTGTTCGACTGTAAGGTAGAGTTCACCTTGATGACGGTCTCGGGCAGTTATTACAACACCATGCTGTACGGGTGGGAAATGGAGAACGGAGCGCTCGGGGAGTTCAACGACACGGGTCTGGCCGACCCTGTCTGGGGCTACAGCAACGTGTCGACCAACGCCGGTGTGGTGGCGGCCCGCGCCGTGTCTACCTGCACAGTGTCCCTCCGTGATTTCTTCGAGACCGCCTTCAACGACGCCCCGTCGGAAACTTATTGACTTGCAATGTAGTATCGTCTGCCCGCATCAAGGCGCCTTGCGTCGGGACGCGGGCAGGCCCATGTCTTACACCCGCTTCCTCTGTAGTCACGATTTGGATTACTCGGAATGAAATGCTAATTTTGCAGTGTCGGCTTTACGCTGCAACTTTATATTATTCACCAGAGGGAAACAATGCTTGTGAGACATATATGCAAGACCCTGCTGCCGGGGACTGTGTTTTTTCTAATCATGCTGCTTGGCGCTGTGCCTGGGGTGGCCTTGCCGCGTGACGCGGAGTGGGCGGATTCCGTGGTGCGTGCGGCGGCCGAGTGCTATAAGTCCCGCGACATGACGGCGGCGGTCGACGGTCTTTACACACTTGTGCGCAAGGCGGACTCCGGAGCGGCGATTCCTGCGGAAACCACGGCATCCGCCTGTCTTACACTTGCCAATATCTACCTTGTATACAGCGATTTCACATCGGCTGTCAAATATTATGAAAAAGGCATCAACCTGACTGATGACTCCGATCTGCGTATGATACTGGTGAATAATCTTACGGTGGCCAACTGCATTCTCGGAGATGAGCGCCAGGCACTTCACAACAGTGCCGAACTTGCAGGGCTGCGGCCTAAGAATACAAAACTGCATAGATTCAATCAACTTATATGCAGCGCCTACATTGAGAAGGCCTTTGGTTCCCGGAACAGAAGCGCCGCATACTTCAAGGAGGCGATAAGGCAAGTGCATGATCAGGGAATGGACTCAAAGTACTACCTGACCCCTTTGAGCGAACTGTCGGAGTACTATGCCACGCATGGAGACAGGGATACTGCCCTGTATTGGCTCAAACGCTATGAGAACGCCGTGCAGGGCACAAACAACAAGGTGATGCTGGCGGATGCCCGCAAGCAGTTGATGAATATGTACATATCGGCGGGAGACCGTGACAAGGCCCTGCGGTACAGCCGGCTGTACGTAACCGCCGTGGATTCGCTGATAAACACGCCTAACTTCATAAACGTGACATCAAGGCTGGAACGGCGTGCCGAGGAGGAGGACCGTAGCCTGATACGCGACCTTGAGGTGACGATCTCCAAACAGAAGGTCTTCATTCTGGGTGTCGCCGTGGCATTGACGCTGGGTCTCGTCATCTGGCTGGCCGTACGGCGTCTGCGTCTTGACAGGAACCTGCTGTTTGCGCGAAACCGGGAACTGGCGATTCTGGAAACGGAGATGCGTGCTGCCAGATGCCCTGTCCCTGCGGAAGACGCCTTGCGCCCGGAGCCCGAGGGGGAGAAATGGAGCGCGCTAATGAAGGATATAGAGGAAGTGATGGCTGATCCGGCAAATTTCTGTAATCCAGATTTCTCTCTTCAGGAACTTGCCAATGCAATCGGGTCCAACACCAAATATGTGTCGCAGGCGATAAACGAGACGACCGGAGACAATTTCCGCGCCTACGTCAACGGGTTCAGGATACGCGAGGCGCGGAGCCGGCTCACCACTGACGTGAACTATACCCAGCTGACCATACAGTGCATCGGGGAGAGCGTAGGCTTCAGGTCAATGTCGAACTTCTGCATAGCCTTCAAGAAAATCACAGGCATGACTCCATCGGTATATAAGAAGATGGCGGGTAAGCAGAACCGGACCAAGGACGAGGTCGTATGATGGATGTCGTTTCTTAAATCGGTATTCTCTAAAGACGATATCACGCTTTCTCTCAGGGGCGTTAATCATTGTTTTTTATGTCGTTTCTTGAATCGGTATAATGTTATGTGGACTTTTTTTGGACTTTTTCACGAAGATATATAAATTTGTAGGGTGTTCAGTTTGATGTTCCAACTTTTTAGCTCTGGTATCATCTGCAATATTCTGTAAATTAGAGCAATACCATCATAAGGTAAGCCGATTTTTGAATCAAAAAAAGCATAGTTTTTAATGCCGTAGTATTCAATAAATCATTTGATGAGTATCAGCAACTTATGACATGTAGCACTTAAATTTCGTCTCAAAAATGAGAACATAGAACTGAACACCCTAATAAATTTGCGACATACTGTAAGCGGGGATGGATCAGAGGTTCCGCATCCCTGCCGATACATTAACCGAGGAATCTCATTTAATGCCTATGACAAGACAGCTTTTAACTCGATTTGCGGCAGTTTGGGCAGTGTGCGTTGCATCGGCCACGGTTGCGGCACAGTACGCATCGGCGGCACCTTACGCCATGCAATGGCCTACGGCCAGGGCGCAGTTCCAGGAAAACGTACCGCAGAAGTCTTCCAGGGTCGTGGCCCAGCCCAGCGATGTGGTGTATGCATCGCGGACAAAGGTCCCGAAACCGGAAATGCCGGATGCAGGCAGGGTTTCCGTCATGACACCGAATGCCCTCAACGAACTGAAGATGAACGTGACGTATTCATCCGACTGGCCGATGACAGATGAAATCCCGCCCTATGGAATGTATTCCATGCCCGTCCGGGGCGGTGCGATGAAACTGATCTCGCCCAGGGACCTGTCCGGCGCGACTTTCCTGATAGGCAACTACGGGGCATGCTATGTGGACCATCAGAACAGCTACATATGTACCTACAACGGCGAGACGGGTTCCGGCGCACTTTCCGCCACCTATATGCTCTCGACTTCCGATTGGAATCCAATCGCCCAGATAGGGGAAAGCCAGAGCGCGGACGGCCTCACTCCGTTCGCATTGGTATACGACCCGAAGAGCGGTGCGGACTTCTACGCAGTGTTCTATAACGAGAGCCTTGAAGGGTATCATTTCGGAAAACTGAAAATCGGTAACGAGGCCCCTGGAAGCACCGTGATACGCGAGGTGACCTCCAACGCGGATTGCGTCGCGACACTCGGCTTCAAACCGGACGGAACATTATACGGAATAAACCTGGACGGCCGGTTCTGCCTGGTGGACAAGACGTCGGGAACCGTGACCGAACTGTTCGACACCGGAATATACCAGACGTCTTCCTTCGGCATGGCGTACAACGAGTCCGATGGCTGTTTCTACACGTTCGACCAGGTGGCTGATCCCGATCCGGAGAATCTTGCCGGGGAGGTCACCATTCTGAAGAAAATCGATCCGGAGGCGCAGACCGTGCAGACGGTATACGAGAAGCCGGGGTATCTGCAGGCCAAGGGGCTGTACATAGAGAAACTGGTGCCTGAGGGTCTGGCTCCGGCGGCCGTGGAGAACCTGAAGGCCGATTTCGGAGGCGCCCTGGAAGGAACGCTGTCGTTTACCGCTCCCGCGCTTGCCGTGGATGGCTCGACGCTGACGGACGATGTGGATTATGAGATATATCAGGACGGAGAATGCATCGGTACGGGTACCATCGCGCCCGGGGCCGGACATTCCTGTCCGATATCTGTCACGGAAAGCCGTAGCGTCTCGTTCTATGTGCTGGTACGCAACGGGCACGGCTACGGCGTAATGGCCGCCACAGAGGCCTGGGCGGGGGAATATATCCCTGAACCGGCCAGGATCTCGAACCTTAAGGTGGAGGAGAATCCGGAAAAACCTGGAGAAATGACCCTTACATGGGATCCCGTCAGCGTCGATGCCGAGGGCAATCCCATCGACCCTGCGAAATACTGGTATGTGATCAAGGCTGAGATAGATGGAGCCGACAACCTGACGGTCATCGCCGATCATCTGACTGAATGCAGCTATACATATCAGGCCGTGGAGACAGGGCAGCAGTTCGTGGGTTACCGTGTCATGCCGGCCAGCCGCATGGAGGAGTATTCGAATTCCGCTGCCTGGTCTGACGATTATTGCATTGGCGAGCCGATCGCCATACCGTATTGCGAGAATTTCGAGGATACCTCCAAAGTGAACAATGACTGGCTGTTCACCGGAAGCGACTCCCAGTTCTCCGGTAAGGCCAACGGAATCCTGCCTGACAACGGCAGCCAGTATCTGGCCGTAATGGCTCCCTGGAACGCGCAGATGGAACCTCATGCCGAGATCTATTCCGGCAAGATATCCTTGAAGGGGGCGGTCAAGCCGACCCTGACGTTCCGATGGTACGGCATACACGAGCAGATGAATTTCGTACTGGTTCAGGCCATAGAGAAGGGTGAGGCCGACATGTTGAAGTTCATTGTCACCAACACCATTGAAAGCGGATGGCAGGAAGAGGAGATAGACCTGACCGACTACCTTGACAAGGAGATCCAGGTGTCCTTTACAGTCGACATGATGGCAAAGAACAACTATATGGTGTTCGACGACATCCGTATCTTCGACGCCGCCGCGTCTAATCTGGCGGTCACGTCGCTGGATGTGCCTGTATTCGTCAAGGGTGTGGAGGAGAAGGTCAGGATGACGGTCCGGAACACTTCCGAGACTCCCGTCCAGTCCACGGACTACGGATGCGAGCTCAGCCTTAACGGCAATGTGATTGCGCGTGCCGACGCAGTGGAGGTTCAGCCGGGCGAATGTGCCGATATCGTGTTCGCCGTCACTGCCGACCAGAACTGGCCGGGCGACAACACGATGCGTGCTTACCTGACAGGCGATGTGGACAGGAACGGTACGGATAACGACTACACCGTCAACCATGTGAAATGTGTGTCTCCGCTGCTCCCGGCCCCCGAGGCTCTGGAAGGGACGCTCGCAGGCTCCGATGCCGTCCTGTCATGGTCGGCGCCCCGCTATCAGGTGGCAGCCCAAAGAGTGACCGAGGATTTCGAGACCATGGTTCCGTACACGATTTCGGACTTCGGCAGATGGAAGGCCGTAGATGCGGACGGATTGAAGACATACGGAATCTCCGGCCAGTTCGGTGACCTGTATTTCCACAACATGTATGCTCCGCATGCGTTCATCGTGTTCCCTGACGAACAGTTCGGCTATCAGTGGAGTCACAGCGAGTCGCAGTTCCTGGCGTCCATAGCCAATTACGAGGATCCGGAGAAGGAGGAGAACTGGCTGATATCTCCGTTGCTATGCGGAAAGGAGCAGTCGATAGAGTTCATGTCGAGGGTGATGTTCGCCGATTATGATGCCGAGGTGGAGGTGCTTGCAAGTTCCACGGACAATGATCCCGCCTCATTTACCTTGGTGAAGAGCTGCGGCGTCGCGTCCACCATGTGGGATGGTTTCGAGGCAGACCTTCCTGCGGGAACGAGGTATTTCGCGCTGAGGGTGGTCAAGAACAAGTATATGGTCATGTTCGACGACATATCCTATGTTCCGGCTTACGAGGCGGCGTCTCTGGTGGGATACAATGTCTATGAGAACGGAAGCCGGATCAACGGAAGCCTGGTAGCCGGCACATCCTATGACTGTAAGTCGGAGAACGGTTTCACATATGCCGTGACGGCGGTCTATGACAGGGGTGAGTCGCCTTTAAGCGATGAAGTGACGCTGATGGATTTCAGCGGCGTAAGCGCGGCAGAGGCATCGGCACCGGAGATTACGTCCGGCGACGGCTGCATCGGAATCCGTAACGCAGCCGGAGTGGATGTCCGTGTGGTGGCAATCGACGGACGCACCGTATTCGCTGCCTCCGACAGAAATGATTACAATGTACCTGTCACTTCCGGCGTATATGTGGTGCGGGCCGGTGACAATACAGTGAAGGTACTGGTGAAATGACATGTCTTGAAATCGGATGACCCGGCTTCTCCGGGTTGCATGTCCGTATAGTTCCAGTGTTGGCTGCGCCGCTCAATCGCCGGCGCAGCCGTTTTTTTATTAAGTGGGTGGATTTTGACGAGTTAAGACTTGGTGTACGGGGTCAGTCCGCTCTGGATTTTCCAAGATAACCGCCCCTGCCATCGCAAACGATAATCAGCGACACTCCGAGTATCTGTATCACAAGGCGGCTCTCTTCTGCGAGCGACGCTTCTTGTGCCAGAATGTCCCGATATAGTAATTTTGCCGCAACAAGTCAATCAACAGAGAAATGTGACATTGCCAAATGTTATGTTCAAATTTTATTGTGTGTTCGATGCAATTGAACACAGGTATTGTTTTGAACAAACGAAGCGAACATGAGGGAATGGTTATCGCTTTTGGGCGTAAAGGGTTAGAAACAAAGCCATGGCAAGGCTTGACAGTAACGCCGGAAGGTTGGTGTCATCGTAAAATAATGCCTTGACCAGCCAGTATATTCCGCAGATTCCAGCCAGTATCCCGGCAACCAGACAGATCTTTTTCCCTGTGATGATTACTTTCTTATCATTTTTGATTTCCATGTTATTTACTCAATTCAGCATACAAGATAATCATTTCTCTTTCAGATAATCGGAATCGTAGCAAAATTCATAACCCAAGTCATCTTCGGTCAGAATTCCGGCGAGCGCATTATTTAGAAATACCTTTGCCTGTTTCATGCCTCAGTGATTTTTGCCGGGGTCATTTCGGCTCCGAACATTGCAAGAACCTGATTCACTTTGTCAAGGCGAAGGGTCGTTTTCCCTTGTTCAAGTTCGCGCACAAAGCGCAGACCCACCCCTGATTTCTGGGATAAGTCAACTTGCGTAAGTCCGAACTGCTTACGCATCTCCTTAACGTATTTGGCTAACTGAGTCATACAATATACCCTTTTGGGTGTAAAGATAGTAAGTTTTATCCATATTACACCATTAAGGGTATAAGATATTTTACGACAATGTAAATCATATCCTTTAGGGGATATTCATTCTAAAGCGGCAAGAGGCCGGGCGGTCTTCATTGTCGGGGGCGGTTATTCCGTCGAAAGGTGACGGTGGCAGGCACTGACACCTTTCGACGGAATCGCGCCTATGGGCAACTGCGGAACACCGAGAACCGGCGACGTGACGCCGGATGCAGATTGCCTCCTATTTAGGCATCTCACGCCGTCAGTTGCACCGTATCCGAGAGGCTGAAAGTGCCGCCGACACCTCCGAAAGTGAGGAGATTTAAGAAAAATCTTCGCTTCACGCTGATTTTCATACTCTGATGGGACATTTGTCACATCGAATGTCGATTATTAGTTGTAACTTTGCTTAATAGGAATGGGAGTTCTCGTTCCAACCACCCGGTTTAGTTACTTTGAAATCGAATAAGCATGAAGAAAATAATCATCTGTCTATTATTTATGCTGGTCATGACGATCAGCATGGCCATGCATGGCGAGATACCATCGCCACTGGAAACCATCGTTCCGCAAGATTCCACAATAAATATTATTGCTTGGTTCAATAAGCACGATACGGCAACATATCGAGTCAACGAATACTCATGGAAACTAAACGACACGGATACAGTCCTTACTGCGTCATACTCTATGATAGTGAGCATAAACGTAGTTGATTCAACAGCGAAGGGGTATAAAATGGACTATACCTTTTTGGATTTTCCGACTGACGCACTTCCGGATTCCGCTTCCGTGATTGACAGATTTCAAAATCAGATAACTGACAGACTTGCCCGAAAGATTGTCGGTACGACCGTTCATTTTGAGACGGATGAATACGGCCGGATAACCAGATACAACAATCTGGGTCAAATCAAGAAACAAGCCAGATCACTTTTCAAAGAAGCTTTGAACGAATTTTCAAAGTTGCCTGAAATACAAGGGCTAAAGGAAATGGGATTCGATATAAAAGACTATGTGAGGAATGTGGATACGGATAAGTTGGTAGACGGCTATCTTGAAGAACTTAATATGCTGTTCATGTATCACGGACTGTCCATGCAACCGGGTGATACTACCGAACATGAAGATGCTACTGACACACAGTATGAGAATACGACCTATACTTCCGCTACTGTTGATGCCGATGACGGTTCCTACAGTATTGTGCAGGATGTAACAAGTATCTTGCCTCGAAACGAATTAAAGGAAATTGTTGGCGGCATTGTTGAATCATTTTCCAATGACAGTATTACAGGCAGTTTTAATGAAAACTTCGACGCGCAGGTAAATGTAGACTGTACGTATGAGGATTATCTGAAAATTGACTATCTGGCCAACGGCTGGCCATATTCCGTTGTAAGACAGAAAGCCACAATGATAGGGAATCGGGGAAAGGTCAAGCAAACCGTCGTATCTCTTGATTCCTATTCTTTCGCACAATAATTATGTGGAATTAATTTTCAATGATTTTTATTTCTGAAAATCAATCATATACGAAAATAACGGTACAACTGTCCGTAATGGAAAAGAGGGAGTGAAAAAGTTGCTTTGAGGGAGTGAATGGATTAGAAAAGTCGTGGGTTTTGAACGAAAGATTTAACCAAATTTTGACAGTTGATAGATATTTTTATGATTTAGAGTTAAAAGCAAAGAGATACTAAAATTCAAGGAAATACGCTGTATGTCAGCGAAAATGTGTAACTTTGCATATCGGCATATACGCCATATCTGAAACAATGTCTAAAATTATCGTTCAAAATACACCTATCACTGTCCTCTCGTTAGAGGAACAGGATTATATCTCCCTCACAGATATGGCAACTGCCAAAGAGGGCGATAACCGTTCTGCCGATATAATCAAGAACTGGTTGCGAAACCGCTACACTATTGAATTTCTCGGCACTTGGGAGGTGATTCATAATCCTGATTTCAAAGTGGTCGAATTTGACCACTTTAGAATGAGTGCAGGTTTGCCGTCATTTGTGTTGAGTGCTTCTGAATGGATAGAGCGCACAAGTGCAATCGGTATAATGGTGAAGAAAGGTCGCTATGGAGGCACCTATGCTCATAAGGATATAGCCTTTGAGTTTGGTTCGGCAATAAGTGTGCCGTTCAAACTTTATCTGATCGAGGAATTCCAGCGGCTCAAAACGGAGGAACAGTGGCTATTAGGTTGGTCGGCGAAACGTGAGTTATCGAAAATCAACTACCGCATAAACGGCCGGAATTTGCGGTTGAGCAGGGTGGAGTTACAGCCACTATTTACCGGGAGATTTTCATGTCTGTCAGGGGCGATGCAAAACCGAACAGAACCCAAAAAGGAACTGAACAAGAGAAACCAAACACCCACCAAGGTTCAGAGAAAGGTTCAGAGAAAGGTTCAGAGAAAACGCGCGACAGGATAGTTCGTGAAATGAAGGAGAATCCCTTAATTACCATTAATGAACTTGCTACAATGCTCTCTATATCAGACCGAGCCGTTTCTAAACATCTCAAGAAATTGCAGGAAGAAGGTAAAATCAGGCGTAAAGGAGCCCACCGCGGCGGCTTATGGGAAGTAATCAATCCTGAATAATATCCTTGCATAATCTGCATTATCCGCATTTTGAGATAAAATGCACATGGATTTTGACGAGTAACATCCAAAGATATGGCGCAGCTTAACGATTTTATGACGAGGATTGACCTGTCGGTGCTGAATGATTATGTCGCGGCTAATGGCAAGAGCGTTGTCTATGCCAAGGGCGAGAGGATCGTTCAGCAGGGGCGATTGTGCCGCTATGTGGGTGTGGTAAAGTCCGGCTATTTCAAATATGTGGCTCTCAACTCAAAGGGGCAGGAAGTGGTGACCGGCTTCTCATTCGAGGGCGAAGTGGTTACTGACTATGTGCAGGGATTCCTGTATGACCGGCCTTCGCTAACCTCCATTGTCGCGGGATGCGATGCCGAGGTTCAGCGTGTATCAGTCGAAGATGCGCGACGGTTTATCATAGAGCGCAATCCTGGCTTCGTGGCCGAGGTTTCCTCCAATCTGCTGCAGGAGGCTTATTGCCGTTATCTGAATATGCTTGTAAAGACACCTTCAGAACGGTTCCATGAACTTGTCTCCCGCTATCCCGGCGTCATTCATAATCTACCTATTCAGGAGATTGCCTCTTATCTGGGTATCTCACGCCGTCAGTTGCACCGCATCCGAGAGGCTGAAAGTGCGGCCGACTCCTCCGAATGTGAGGATATTTAAGAAAAATCTTCGTTCCACGCTGATTTTCATACTCTGATGGGACATTTGTCACATCGAATGTCGATTATTCGTTTTAACTTTGCGTATGGCAGCACTCTATAAGATATTGATTCTGTGTGTTGGCTTTGCGCTCTCCTATAATCTCCGGGCGCAAAGTCACTTGACTGATTGCAAAAAAACAGACTGAACTTGATTCCATTATTGCTGAAACGGAGCGTCATTTTGGATGGAACGATGACGCATATTCAGCCAAGTGTAATCGGTAATTTTGCATCCTCAGAAATCGGCAGTGTCAAATCCCCAGTTTAGGGGAAATAAAAAGGCATCCATTAATTTTGTGGGTGAAAACAAAAAACACAAAACATGGATGCCAGCCCGAAGGCTTCTGAGATAACATAATATAAGAATATGAATAAAACTGAAACAAATCAACCCATGAATAAGCGACAGATATTTCTGCGATTCATGCGGTATATAGCCGTTGTTATAGTATCGGTTTGGCTATTGGCGTTTATGCTTGAAATGTCTCACCCTGATGAATTCATGGCCGGGTTCATGTTGTTGGCGGCAGCGATCATATTCTTCTACATTACTATTCCTATTATCGGATTCTGGATTTATTCTTTTATAAAGTCAATCAAAAGGCGTACTAAAACGGATAAGATACTGCTGTGGTTTCACTTTGCCGATTTGCTCATATTGGGCATCGGCTTATATCTTGCCAACCAGCCGCCTCTAAAATGTGATGCCTTTATCATGGCTGAGAACTGCAAAGGGGAAACCGGATTTTGGATGAGAAACACCGCACATCGTTATCGCAATATGCTTCCTGACAGCACAAGACTTCATGTGGAATTTGATAAATCTATAGTACTCCCGAATTTCAGACCGGCGGAGCGCGGTTTTAAGTCAAGGATAAG
>ERZ827108.1029-NODE-1029-length-40763-cov-12.374275_pt1 | contig 40763 bp, 33 predicted proteins | sample MGYA00519921_ERZ827108 | MGnify/ENA primary metagenome ERZ827108 (study PRJEB31778, sample SAMEA3449258) | human gut metagenome | biome: human gut; feature: human-associated habitat; material: faeces | place: United Kingdom | collected 2010/2012 ...
TCACATCCATCGCAAATTGCTCTGTATTCTGTACGGAATTGTTCAGAATTTCAAACCCAACCGCCGCCATAAACACATCCACTGGAATTTCCTCTGAACTGTCGGAAAAAATCTCAATCTGAAATCCATCACAAAGAGTGATACTCCCGTCTTTTTTCTCCCTCTGAATATTTTTTAAAGGCGTTATCTTCACATAAAAGCCATGATACAGCATACTCATATCTCCCATCTCATTTGCATTTGTTCTTCCATCTCCAGATTCTCCGACTGAATCGCCTCCGCCAGAGCCGTTTCCAGATAGCTTGTATCCAGACCATTTTCTCTGTATCCTTGCTCAATTATATCGTAATACTGTGCCGTCGGAGATTCCAGCGGTCTGTCGCCGTTCATGATGTAAACCATCGCTTCAACAGACTCGCCATTCAGTTCGAGGGTAATGCTTTCCTTGCGGTAATACTTGGGCCAGCCCTCATATTTATCTAAAAATCGTTCATCCTGAAAATCCAGTTCCCAAAGTAAAATCGGAACTTCTGCATCAGCATTCGGTTCAACGGTTGCATGATGCCGGAACTGCAGTTCATATCCTTTCAGCATCGCTGTTCCGGCAACTGTGGAATTCGGACAGCGGTATGCCATCTGCTCCAGATTGATGTTGCTGCCGTATGCAGCGTATAAAATCTTTTTACTCATAAAAACTCCTTTACATCGACATGGAAAATCCCATGCTTTCTTCTTCCTCGTATTCCTCTTCAAAATCGCTTGTAACGGCTTCTTCCGGTTCATCGGATATGTTTTCGCATTGTTCCTGAACCTCACTTACGGGCTCGACACGCTGCTCACGGGCGGCGATTCTCTCAGCTTTCAGACGTTCTCTCTGAGCAATTGCGTCCTCCGGATGCCGCCACGAAATGCAGCCGTCCAGATGGGAAATCAGATGCTTGCGGCAGTTTTTGAATTCGTCGCCATTTAAACCTAACGAGATCAGCCAGACCCTTGCGCTGTAACGCAAATTATCACTCTCCGAAATGCGCGGCGAGCAGAACTTTTTCGTCAGCGCCGCATTTGAAATTGCAAGCGCCAGCGTCACGTAAGATCGGATAACTCCGGCATGCAAAGAACTGTTGCAGGCTCTCATTTCCCAATGACCGTTGGCAAAAAAACTATGTAAATTGCAAGCTCTGTAGCGAGTTGATGAGTAGTGATGATGAACCTCATTCATGTCGCCTCTGTACCACAATTTCCGGATTTCTTCGATGGTTTTGGGCTTCTGCTTGTTCAGTTTTTCAAGAAAATCTCTGTCTACCTTCCGGCAGTAGGTTTCACGCATCGGCGACACCTGAAGCATATCGAACAGGAAATTTTCTTTGCTTGCAAAAATGTTCACCAAATTCCGCAGACTCTGCGCCGTATATGGAGTTCCATCGATGTGAATATGGATTCCGCAATTGTAATCCGCTCCGGTTACACCACCAGATTTCCTGACAGCACGGACAATCTCCTGAAGCAGCGGTATATCATCATACTCCAGTATCGGAGTGACGAGTTCCACCGCATAATTTCTCGACGCAGAATTACCGTTTTTGTCCACGCATCTGATGCTGGAATCGTAAACCACAGACTACTTTCTGCCTTTATCATCGCAGATGTCCTTCAGCCTCTGCTCAAGATTCAGAATTTCCTGCTGATTTTTGCATTCCAGAACAGAACCGATATTTGCTTTCAGGATTTTTGTGATCTCATTCCTACAGCCGAGATATTCGTTCACCGCCTGCAAAATCGCTCTGTGCAGCTTATCCTCATGAATGGTCGGAGAATCTGTACAGTACCTTTTACCGTGGTCGAGACGGCTGATGCACCCCCAGACGGCATAACGGTTACCGTTTGATTTCCACATCTGCCGTCTGTAAGGAGTGCCGCAATGTCCGCAGATAAGGAGTTCAGACAGCGCATATTTTCCGGAGTATTTGCCTTGCTCGGTAGTCGTTTTATCAGAAATCTTTCGTTTACTGGAACGCCTTGCAAGCTCCTGCTGAACACGATTAAACGTGTCCCTGTCGATGATCGGCGCATGATGATTTGTCACCAGATACATAGGGCGTTCACCGTTGTTTTTCACAACCTTTTTGGTAATGCAGTCAGATGTAAATGTCTTTTGCAAAAGTGCATCGCCTACATATTTTTCATTTTTCAGAATGCTCTGAATCAGAGACTGATTCCAGATTTTCCTGCCCATTGCGGTTGGCAATTCCTTGTTTTCAAGGGTCTGCTTAATGCTTGTGAGACTGTATCTGTCGAGGAATAATTCAAATATTAGCCTCACTGTTTCCGCTTCATCTGGTACGATTTCCGGCTTTCCATCAGCGCCTTTCTGGTAGCCCAGAAGTTTTGAATACTGGAATGCAACCTTGCCCTCAGCATAGGCTTTCTGCTTGCCCCAGCTGACATTTTTGGAAATCGATTCACTCTCCGCCTGAGCGAACGAGCCGTGCATTGCATTCATAAATTCCGAGGTCATGGTCAGAGTGTTGATGTTCTCTTTTTCAAAAATCACGCCTATTCCTAAGTCTTTGAGCTGTCTGACATATTCAAGACAATCAACGGTATTTCGGGCAAATCTCGATATTGACTTGGTAATCACAAGGTCAATTTTTTGCTTCTTGCACAATCGAATCATTTTCAGAAATTCCGGTCTTTTCTTTGCCTGAGTTCCGGAAATTCCTTCGTCAGCGAAAATTCCGGCAAGAGTCCATTCCTTTTTTCGGTTGATCAAATCGGTGTAATATGCGATCTGAACCTGATAGGAATTCTGCTGCTCCTCCTGTTCTGTCGATACACGGCAGTATGCCGCCACTCTGAGCTGATGGTATTTATCCCTGTTTTCCGCAGTCTGCGGCTTCGCAGGAATTATCCTGACATTGGGCGCAGTGTTCATTTTCATCTTTCCTCTCTGTAATATTTTTAATGGTAACGCCGTTGATGAATTCGATTTCAACGGTACAAAAATGGCTTACCAGAATCCGTGAAACACAGGATTTCAGCAAGCCGATATCAAGCTTATTCAATTGTTCGCAGCTTTCCAGAATATCCCTTAACTGCGTTGTTTTCTGCGGTTTGTCGCTGTAGGTGCAGCAATCATATTTCAGTTCCGCAAGCTTGAAAATTTCTTCTTTCGCAGTTTCAAAATCAACATTGGGAGTATCCATCAAGCGGCTGATTTCATTCTGTTGACGGGTTACCTCAATACTCGGAGTATATCTGCTGATTTCCGAATTAGCGTCAAGCAAATCGGGATTTGCAATTGCCGTATTAAGCGTATTTAAAATTGCGCCGATAAGCATCTGGTCGGTAATTCTGTGGCTGAATCGTGAGCATTCCGGATTGCGGCAATCCCATTTTTCAGAACGTGTATTGCCTCCGATTCTGGAAATCCGATGACAGCATTCGGCACAATATGTAAGACTGCGGATTGCCTGAAGCTCCTCTGAAATCTCGGCGACTGTAGTCGATTTAATTTTCTTCCGCATATTTGCTCTGCAAAACATATCTTCATCAATGATTGCAGGATAGCCGTTTCTGCCCAGATACTTCTCATTTTCAAGAATCCGCTTTACCATATTTTTGTTCCAAATATTATTCATGCCGTTGTATGACACACCTTGTCTGCTCATCAGATTTGCAATTGCAAGCAGGGAACTTCCGTTAAGGTATGCATTGAAAATTTCCTGAATTGCCTTGCTTTCGGTTGACTCCGGCTGAATCACGCCATTTTTCATGCAGTATCCAAATGATATAGTACGATTTTTAGACATTTTCTTCACCTCACAATTTTCGTAAATTTCAGACCGCCATACAGATGGAATTCAAGCTCATTTTGGCTTTTCACAATGATTTTCTCAACCAAACTTTCAAACGTTAGCTCATCGAATTCAGTCATCAGATCCATGCCGTTTTCAATGATTGAAGCGATATCCTTGATTTGCTCAATCATATCGTCCTCATCATCGGAGCGCACAATTTTACGCTGTTCACGGATAAGTTTGTTAATCCTTGAATTAATTTCTGCAGTCTGCTCAAGGTACTTTGCCTCATCAAGAAATCCTTTTGTTTTCAGCCGGGCAAGTACGTGAGTCTGTTCCTTGAGTTTGGCGATTTCCTTTGCAATCTCCATGTACTGCTGATTGCTGCTGAATTTGCGTTTTTTCAGCTCCTGTAACTGTGAAAGCATAGGCGGAAATATCACGCTGTATTGGGATTTCAGCTTATTGTACATTGAAATAAATGCATTGTAAACGCTCTCCTGTGATAACGGTTTTGACAAGCATTTTTCAGCGCTGATATCGTGTTTTCTGCATACCCAGCAGTCTCCGCAGGAACGCCTTTTATATTTATATGACGAACCGCACTCTGCACAATAAATCCTGCCGGATAAAAAATGATACTCATTGCAATAAGGGTTATGCCTTTCTTTCAAAATTTTCTGAACAATTTCAAAAACTTTTTTATCTATAATCGGCGGATTGGCATTTGAAATATAATATTTCTGCTTTTCACCTTTATTGCGCTTTTTTGTGTGCGGAAGAGTTTCGGTTACATAATTTTTCTGAAACACAGCGTCGCCGATATACCGTTCATTTTTCAATAGATATCTGACATTGTCAGCTGTCCATATCCCTTTGATCTTACTGCTTGGAATCTTGTTTTCATTTAAAAAATCCGCAATATTCTGTAATCCGCAGCCGCTGATATATCTGTCAAAAATTTGCCTGACAATCCGTGCCTGAGCCTCGTTTACCGACAGAACGCCGTTTTCAATATCGAATCCATACGGCGGACGTGCAATTTTATATGTACCATTTTGCATTCTTTTCTGAACGCTCCACCGCATATTCTGTGAAATTGAAGTCGATTCCTCCTGCGCCAGACCTCCCATAACAGTTATCATCATTTCGTCGGACATGTTTGCCGTATCTATGTTTTCCTTTTCAAAAAACACCGTAATTCCGAGGAATTTCAGTTCCCGTAATACGGTCAGGCATTCCTTTGTGTTTCGGGCAAAACGGGATATTGACTTCGATATTATACGGTCGATTTTGCCTCTGCGGCAGTCTTTGAGCATACGCCGGAAATCCTCACGCTTGTCCATTCGTGTTCCGGTCACGCCCTCATCTGCATAGACGGAAACCAGTGTTTCTGTTTTACTGTCGGCAAGGAAATTTTCGTAATACCGCATCTGTGCCATGAACGAATTCAGCTGGTCGGCGGAGTCGGAACTGACTCTGCAATATGCCGCTACTCGGATTTTCTGCTCTTGTCCTGCTGCAATTGTCGGCTGAACATTTGGATTCATATCAGCGCCTCCAATCTATTTTTTCACTACATACAATACCACTTTCTTGAGAAAATTGGTATCACCAAACCCAACGAAATTACGCCGCCAGAGCTGTGCAGAACCGACTAAAGCAGTCCTCTTTGTTTAGTGCATTCAGCTGTTTCAATTGTTCTTCTGTCAGGATTCCTTCGGCAAGCAGTTTCTCTGAAATCTGCTGAAGAACCCCATAGGCATATTCGGCTTGTCCATACTTATTCATCGACCTCTCTCCTTTACGCATTTGTACCTGGAACACAAAATTTTTCCGGATCTTGTATCTGCCCAGACGCATTTTCGGCAATCACTGCCGTAATGTTCCTTTTTACTTGATTTTATATTTAAAATCAGATTTCTGATTTCATTCCAGCTTAATTTTTCTTTCAACTTATCACGCTCCATTTTTTATATATAACGCAAATGCAGTAAAGTTTGTTCCCGCACTTGCGTTATATCCGCACTGCATAAATTTGTTCTGTAAAAACAGCAAAAGCAGTGCGGTATAACTTTACGTTTTGCCTTCGTCCGATTTCTCAGACGATTCCGTGATATTTGTTCAAAACAACCGTCACGGCGGAGCGTCGGGAACGATGAACAGCGTATTCATCTCATGGAAATCTCATCCCTCCGAGGTTCTCCCGGAGCCGCCCTCATTGCTTGTTTCTATGACTGGACGGAAGTATCATTGTCCTCCTGCGTTTCATTGCCCCTGAAAAGCTGTTTCAGTCTTGAAGCTGCATATTTCTCGCTCTCTCTTTCGAGGTCATGGCGTATGGCTTCTGTGGCTGACGATTTTTTGACCGTCCGCAGGATTAACGTTTTCCCGATGCTGTATATTCAATTTTCAAGTTTCCTGAAAGGGATTACTTTTCCTTTCGCTTGTATACGGTAAGAAAACAGCGTTTTGACAACCATATTTTTATTCCTTTTCTAAAAGTTTGTTAAGCTTGCATAAAATTTTCCTTTTCTTTTTGTGCACATTTTGCTGAGATGTACATAAAATTTCTGCGCATTCACGCTCCGTTTTATTTTCAAAATACAGCATTTCTATCAGTTCACGCTCTGATTCGGGCAAAAAAATAAGGCAGTCATAAAGCTTTTCAACAAGCATTTTATGAGCTGCCTTTTTCTCGACATCATCGTATTCAGTTATGAATTCTCTGAAATTTTCAAATGCACCATCCTTACCGCCAATTAGCGCTGAAAACTGTATTTCGTGTTCAAAGAACGAATTATTATTATTTTCAATAGCCCATTTTGTTCTGTTATATTGAATTCGAACTTCTTCGCTTACCTCAACTTCTGCACATTTGCCTGAAATCGTATCATAAACACAAACTGTGTTTTTCTTCATATCCTCACCTCCGTTCGATTGAAAATCAAACGAAGGCTATGGATATTTGGCTGTTATGCACAGCCATTTGTATTTAAAGATCATTTTATTATCCTTTATTCGTGTTCAGAAAAGAGGACATAAAAAAGCCCGCATACTATGTACGCAGGCTAAAATCATTTTAATCAGAATATACAAAACAAGAATGTAAAATACTTCGCTTTGTAATTTCTGCAAAACGATTATATTTATATCCTCATTTTTTCTGATTACTTATTAAATTTTGTATAGGTATAAAAAATCTCCGTTCCACTTATTGCAGAACGGAGAAAATAAATAGAAAAACAGTTTAAAAATGTTTCTGTTTTATTCAAGCACAGAATATTTGCTATTTTGTCAAGAAGCCCAGTGCTTGGGTAAGTGCGAATTCCTTTCTCAAGCTGAGATAGATATGCGTTTAAGATTCCAATCACCTTAGCGAGTTCCTGACTTTCCATAGATAACTTATGCCTTTGCTCGGATATGAACTGACCGAAATTAGGTTTTTCGTTCATGTTTTTCCTTAATGGACAAAAATTGATTTGAAAGCTTGTTTTACTCAGTTTTATTATATTAAATCAGATTATGTTATTGCAGAATATAATCATAACTTAAGTACTATTTTATTCTATATAGTCCAAAAGTCAAAAAAATCTTTTGTATTAGAATATGCTTCCTTTTCATCTATTCTAATGACCTCCCAATTAGACTTATTCTTTTTTATCTTAAGCTTTACAGGTATGTTTTTACTGGAAGTCATTATATTTCCGGTTTTATCTAATACTACTACAGAATATTTTATCCATAAATAACCAGATTTAAAGTCATGAATTGTATATACTCTTTTAACTTCTAAGTTAATTGTATAATTACTATTGTTATATTCATGCAGCTCGTTAAAATGTGATTTTATATTATTATTAAACTTATCATCATCTACAAAAATAATATTATAGTCATCAATATCTTGATTATTATAATATTTACTTAAACTTGCAGGCACATAACAATCTGTAGAATAAAATGCATCATATATTTCTTGAATTACAGAATTTGTATTTATTTGCATCAAGATAAAGCCAACCAATATAGTGGTTAAAGCAATTATGATTATTTTTGTTTTATATTTCTTGAAAGCAAATTTAACTTGCATCATTTTTCATCCTAATTATACAAACATAATCTTCGTCTGGAATTGATAACTCCTTATTAGTTCTGATTTTTGAATGAGCAGAATATTTAATTTTATTGCTATTAGGATCCTTAGTATCATATAAAACATCTGTAATCATGGTTGAATGATATATACCATCTTCATTTCCAAAAAACATCAAATCTCCTTTTTGAATATTATAGAACCTTAAGAAAGGTTTTATAGTATTATATTCATCACCATTCATTTTTAATACACTTCCATTAATGTAGCCATTATTTTTATCAGAAAAGTATTCATATTGCTTGCATGCCACTGTCCAGGTATTTGTAAAATTATAATCTTTTGGCCTATGAGTTACTCCACTTTTATTACTAAAAAATATATTTGGTTGAATAGGTTGAAGCATATATGAAGGATAATCAATTTTTAAGCTTTGATTATATTCCGATTCATAATACCAATCTTCATTCATAGAAATATCACCAGCATGTAATGCTTGAGAAGTAAAATTAGCACAATCAGACCCTGCTCTCTTACCATAAAGCATAAAATATTCGATATACCCTTTAACAGCGCTTAAATTTAAATCAGAACCTAAATCAATATATTCAGGATTTGGGTCATCTGAATAATCTAATGCATATTGTGCAGCAGCTTCTCGATTATAAAAACCAGACGGATCTACATTAATAATAGGATTATTACAGCAATAAGTATATCTATTCAAAGAAAGCGGATCTTCATTTTTACCGGCAAAACTATCCCTTGAAATAAATCTACCCGTAGATGGATTATAATATCTCGCCCTCAGATAAACAGTCGCAGTTTCCTTATCATAGTATTCACCACAGTAACGGAAAGCATTCGTATCTGAATTTACAATATCTTTCTCAACACCGAAAGCGTCATACTTGTAGCTCTTGATTACTTCGCCGTCAGCATCAGTAAGATTTACAACATCGCCATGAGCGTTCTGGGTATAGTAAGTATAATCAGACTTGTTACCATTGCAGTAATTGTATTTCGCAACAAGATTTGTTCTTCCAAGCTTTAATTATCTTCAGGAATATTTATTCTAGCTTTTAAAATTTATGAAGCCATCTGTCCAATAGTTTTCATCAATTTTATATTTATCAATATAAAAATCTTCTGGATATTTATTAAATCCAATTATTTTTTTATACTTCTTTATTACATTCATTGCAATTTCCTCTGAAGAATATATACCTATAATTTTTGTATCATAGGTATCATCTTCATCATCAATCAAATGCGAATGTTGCAACAAATAAACGTACAAATTAAAACCTCCTAATTTAATATTTTAATTAAACCCTCTGTCTCCATATTTCCTTAATTTATTATATTCACTCCCTGGACCTGTATCATAATTACCTTTTCCATATTTATCATCACACAATCTTCTTGCAAAATCTTTACCACTTTCTCCTTCTAATGGTTTCTCGCCTCTAGCCCAGCTTGGTATATCTGAAGCCATTTCTTTACCAGATTTTTTACTTTTTTTGGCATAAACTATTGAATTATTAAATTCATTTGTTGTTTTTACAGAAGTAGCAAATGATTGTTCATCAAGATATATATCATTATTGGCAACATTCAATATACTATCTTCCATTAATTGATTCATCATATTTAAAGATGTTTTCTGCCAATCTGATTGACTACTGTATCCACCTATATCATAATACGTCGCAAATTTCGAATTGATTTTAACATTTTCTTGGCATGAAGGAACTTTAATATTATCTGATAATAATTTGCCTGTGCTTAACACCCAATTCGGAACCAGTGTGCATATTAACGATGCTCCAATTACTGCTTTTGCACGACTATCAATGGAGATATTCTTTTTTGGTGATGTTGTAGCATTTGTACAAACTGCCGAACTATAAATGATACATGCTGCTGCAATTACTCCAATTCCTATAGCCACATCATCCAAAACAAAAATATGTCCCGTAGGATCACTGTAATAAATCGGATTATTAGCGCAGTAAGTATAAAGATTCAAACTCAGCGGATCTTCATTTTTACCAGCAAAGCTATCCCTTGAAATAAATCTACCCGTAGATGGGTTATAATATCTCGCCCTCAGATAAACAGTCGCAGTTTCCTTATCATAGTATTCACCACAGTAACGGAAAGCATTCGTATCTGAATTTACAATATCTTTCTCAACACCGAAAGCGTCATACTTGTAGCTCTTGATTACTTCGCCGTCAGCATCAGTAAGATTTACAACATCGCCATGAGCGTTCTGAGTATAGTAAGTATATTCGGACTTTGTGCCATTGCAGTAATTGTACTTCGCAACAAGATTTGTTCCTCTGATGTAGCAGTCTGCTTCATAGAACTGGTTATCGATAACGTCTGCAACTATCTGCTGACTGCCGTCCCAGACATGATTAATTGTCTGCCCGTCAACAGTCTTTTCATACCTGAGACCGCTTGCATTGTACTTGTAGCTTGCAGTTGTTTCACCGTCGGTGAAGCCGATAAGCTGATTTAAACCATCGTATGTATTAGTTTCAGTCTTACCCTCAGAAGTTTTTGTAATCTGATTGCCGTTAGCGTCGTAGGTGTAAACTGTCTGCTTAACGTTGCTTGTAAGGTCAAGCGGATTTTCTCCACCTTCAACCGTCTTTACTTCCTTCTGAAGAAGCGCTGTATAATTTCCCTGAGCGTTATTGTAATTGTATTCAGTTACATAATTCTCAGAACCGGCAGCAGTCATCTTAGAACGGTTGCCGTAATCGTCATACTCGTATGCATAGGTATCTGTGCTGTTACCAATTGCAACAGATTCCTCAGTCAGTCTTTTCAGACCGTCATACTCATATTCCGTTGTTTCTATTATACCATTTTCTGTAGTCTTTTTGCAAGCGTCAGAACCATCAAGATAATACGAATATTCGTAGCTCGATATGGTAGTATTGCCGGATTTGTTTACGATATTTGTAATTCTGTTCGCCTTGTTGTAAGTGTAGGTCGAAATTACGCCGTTTGCAAGGGTTTCAGACTTCTTGTTTCCGTTTGCATCGTAGGTGTAAGAAGCGGTTTCATTGCCTGATTCCTTAACCTTAACAACACGCATTTCACTATCATATTCATATGTCTTTGAAGAATACAGCAGAAGATGATACTGCCCTGTAAGTTCTTTACTTACATACTGCGAAACGCCCTCATAGAAATATCCTCTGAATACTGAATAACCGTTATTATCATATTCACTTTCAGTATATATTCTTCCCAGCGAGTCATAAATGCAAGTTTTGGTTAATCCGTTGCTTACTGTCTGAGTGATTCTACCCATACTATCATAAGTATACGACTTGCTGACATTCTTGGAAGAATCGCTTGAGTTAACCGTATTTGAGGTAAGCACACGGTTAAGTGCGTCATAAGTATTAGTCGTGACGTTTCCGTTAGCGTCGGTTGAATTAAGAACATTGCTGTTCAGATCATATGTAATTGTGCCTGAATTGTAGCCTGTGCTGTCGGTTGTTCTTACCGGTCTCAGCCAGCTGTCATACTCATAATTTGTGGTCAGATATGAAGTATCGCTTTCAGACGACATACCAGTGTACATCATAACTTGGATTCCGGCATTGTTGTAAAAATATTTTGAAATATTTTTCTCACCAGTTACAGTACCGTCGCTTAGAGTTACCTTTTCAAGCAGTCCCATAGCGTTGTACTGATTCTGAGTAACGCTGTTTTTGCCTGTATCAACAGTCTGGATTGTCTTGATTACATTTCCGTTTTTGTCATACTGGTTTTCTGTAACGGAGTATCTTACAGCGCCGTTTTCAGTATCGAACGGAGTATATGTCTTAGTCAGCTTGTTAAGCTTGTTGTACTCATATTTTGTGGTGTTGTTCAGAGCGTCAGTCTGACGGGCAAGCTGTCCGTTTGCGTAATATGCGCTTGTTCTCTTGGTTTCACCGTTTGTTTTTTCAGTGACAGGATTTCCTCTGAAATCGGCAAGAGTTTCGGCAACAACCTGTTTTTCAGCCGTGATGTAGGTGGTCTTAATTGTTTTCAGTCCGCTGCATGAGTGGGAAGAAGAACTGTCAAGAGCTGTGTAAATATCAAAGCCGTGATTCTTTACAAACTCATATTCCGTAGATGTAAGAATCTGATTTGCACTTTCCGAATTTGCCTTGAAATATGTTGCCTTTTCACGCTGCAAACCGTCGTATTCAACGATATTGATTGTGCCGTCAGGATTGGTTTTCTCGGTAACATTTCCATAAGCGTCGTATGTGAACGAGGTTACATTGCCCAGTGCGTCGGTCTGGGTTTTAACTGCGCCGCTTGGGTAGTAAGTGTAAAGAGTTCCGCAGCTCTTGTCTGCCGAATAATTAGGCGAATATTCCGCTGTCTTTCTGCTGAGTCTATCGTATTCCGTGATGGTAACAGCAGCTGTGGAGCCTGTGCCGTAATCCTTAACCTTTGTGACGTTGTTGAACTTGTCATATTCGTATTCCTTTACTGCGTAAACGTTGTTGGCAATGTCAACGCTTGTAGTTTCCTTCGAGACCTGAAGCTGCGAATTGTACTCGTATTCAACCGAGTTTACAACCGTATTTCCGTCCTTGATTTCCTTCTTGATGGGCAGTCCCTTTGCGTTGCCGGAAGTGCCATAAGTGTACTCCGTAACATTCCCTTCAGGGTCGGTAATCGTGCGGACAAGACCTGCAATTGAAGCTGTTTCGCTTGCCGGATAATAGGTGTAAACGGTCATTGCGTAATCGGAATAAGTTACATCTGCAAGATTGTAACCGCTCTGTGCAATTGCGTCTGCATTGGAAACAGGAGTAAGGCTCTGATACTTTTTCAGAACATTCACGCCTGATTCATCATACTCATTAATCACAACATTTTTGCTCTCGTCCACCTGAACCAGCGGCATATTTTTATCATTGTAGCGTGCCAAAGTGTATGTTCCGTCAGGATTTGTAGTCTTGATAACATTGCCGTTTGAATCACGGTCATACTTTGTAGTATTGCCCATGATATCGACACTTTCGGACATCTCGTCGTACTTGTTTTCATCATCGATCATGTTGTAGGTAATTTTGTCGACCTCATACGTCTGACCGTCGGTTTCTACAGTATTTGTCTTAACTGCATACTTTTCGTCGTAATCGTAAGTGAAAGTTTTTACGAGTTTATCGCCGTCATATTCCTTGAGACCTGTCTGCTTGAACGCTTTGTCGTAGGTGTATTCCTGTTTCAGTCCTGCGGAATTTATGAGATAATTTACAGATCCGTTGTCATTGTAAACGATTGTATCTGTAACCTCGTCATAGCAGTTTGTGATTTTGCAGAGTCTGCCGTTTCCGTCGTATTCATAATACTCAGTACCGCCGGATACGCTTGTTGCAGAAATCAGCTGTGCATCATCGTTGTAATCATAAGTCACAATCCTGTTGCTTTCGAAATCATCATCAGAAATGCTTTCAATACGATTATGTCCATTAACATCCTTGTACTGAATTGTGTATGTTCTGCCTGTGGAATCAGTTACAATTCTCTGATTGTCGGACATAGCGGAAATGGTCAAAGTGTTGCCGTTTGCGTCCTTTACCCAATCGAGTTCGCCGTCAGAATTAAAGTGATACTTAGACTGTGCGGCATTTGTGATTGTATACTCGTTACCGGATTTTGTCATTGTGCTGTGAGCGTTCAGGCACTCGAATCCGCCGCTGCCGTCGTCCTTGAACGTAGTATTAGAGCCGTCGGGGAGAACTACCTGATAGTAACCCTGTGCAGGAATCACTATTTTGCTGACGTCAATATTGAAATCCCAGCCGATACCGAAGCTGCCTTCCTCATCGCTCATGGAGTTGTATGTACGCACAAAATCAGATTTAACGCCCGGCGATGCGATGCTTAGATCGGTGAATGATTTTGTGTAGTTACCGGTTGCAATATGTACGCCGTCGCCGATTTCCCAACCCTTACGATAGAGTGTGTAATCGGGAAGATCGTATGGTCTCCACCACGGTCTGAACCAGAAGTTTTCTTCGGTAAATTCCTTGGTTACAAGAATACCATATTCATAGTCGAAATTTAAACGGCGTTCTGTATTGTAGCTGCCGTCCTCATTATCGATATACGTTTCCGGATTGTCCCAGAGAATTGTCTGCTTTCCGCCCTCATAGCCGAAAATGATGGATTGAGTTCCGGATGAATAAATTGACTTTTCTCCGGACAATTCGTTGACTTCCCATGTCGATCCCGCAAAGCGAATCTGCCCTGCCGTCCATTTGCCCTCCATGTCCTGAAGAGTTATGTATGTCCAGTTACCGCCAACATACAGCCTGTCGTCAGCGTTTGTCATCAGAATCGTGTCGTAGCAGTTCGCCTGACCAAAGTCGAAGCAGTTGCCGATGTAAACCTCTCCGCCGTTGAGGTTCATCAGCTGTCCTGTGCTGCCGCCCCAGCCGTCGGGAGAAGCTGTTCTGAATACGAGATTATTCTGAATCACCAGTTTACCGCCGTTGATGTCCAGAGTTGCTCCATTGCCCGACCAGAACTGAGGCATATCGGTTGTGAACGACATACAGTCGGCAACGCTTATGGTACAGCCGTTCAGGTCGAGATTTGTATCGTGAAGATTGAAGCTGTAGGGAAATGCTCCGCTTGCAAGTACTTTCAGATTTCTTTTGAATGCATGATCCCAGTCAAGATCTCCGGAAACTGAATACGCTGCTGTAAACCACGAAACATCAGCATTTTCAATTGTACCGTTGTTGTCCTTGTCCATGTATTCAAAATAATTTTCGGAACGGCCTCGTTTCTGTGCATCCGCATTTATTTTTGCAAGTCCCTGTTCGTAATCTTCCTTATTTACGATTACGTCTCCTGTCATTTCATGGTTGTATATGTAAACCCATGTATCCGGCTGACGAACTCCATTAAGCTCGCTTTGAAACGCTGCTAATTCTTCCTCGCTTGCGCCTGAAGCTTCTAAAAGCTCGTAGTCAGTATCGTTGATAACTCCGTCGAGATTAATGTCAAGATCCTGAACGCTCTGCGGAAGCTCGTAATATTCATCGTCGTCAAGGCTATCATAAAAATCACAGAATGCGTTGAGGTCAGCCTGACTTATGACATTATCGCCGTCAGCGTCCATGCTTGGATTGAAATCGCTGTCGCCGCGGGTCGCTCCAAGACAGCTCTGAACATACGCTGAATCGGCAGCATTGATCACATCGTCGCTCCACTGATTTGCGTTATCCTCATTCCATGTAGTATCTCCGGGAACGAGAGTAACGGTGTCCAGTGAATCTCCCGAACCTACCTGAAATTTTCCTGTGCCGAAATCTTTGAGGTAAAATGGCAGATATCCGTCGCACTCGAACTTTACATGATATACGTCGGAGCCGCTTGCTGAAACCGTATAGTAATTGCCGTCAGCAACTTCTACACTGTTGATCTCCTCCCAGTTTCCATTGAAAATACGTACAAAAATATGAGTGTCATCCAATGCGGTATGACCGCTGATAACACCCTTCTGTACTTTACCTGTTATGGTCAGATTCTCTGCAAAACTGATATCGCTTTCTTCGGTTTCGTTCATCATCATGATGCCGGATTCAGGCGAACCGAAATATTCTACTTCACCCAGACCGTCTATGGCGTCTTCAAATTCCTGCGCAAGCTCGTCAGCATTTTTGGAAAGCTGCAGGGATTCCTTTATTCCTGCAATTGTTTCCGCATGGGCGATACCCTGCGAGCTGCCGTCGCCGTAGATCATTACCTGTCCTACGAACATGACGGACAGTGCGCCGGCTACTATCCTGCTTAGTTTTTTGTTCATTAACTTCCTCCATAATAATAAATTTAAAAAGTGGCTATAGATGATTTGTTTTATCTTTAACAATGTAATAATCATTCTTTCGTTAAGGCCAAATCATATTTTTAATATAACCATTCTCATAAATTATATATAAATATTATGTCGAATGTCAACAGAATATCCCCCATATGCATATTTTCATCCCCTATATGCAGTTTTTATATCAACTCATTAAAATTCTTATACAAGTTGTTTTTTAATTTAATTATCATTTGCATTTATTGGTTATAATAAAACAATTTATTTTCTCGTCAATATTCCACTGCGTTCTGTTGTAATGTATCCGAATATCCTCACCTCCGTTCAATTTGAAATCAAACGAAGGCTATGGATATCTGGCTATCAAAGACAGCCATTTTTTTAGTCCAAAACATGAATTTCTTTTCCTTTGAACTGTTTTTTGGCATAAAAAAGAGCCTGCGCATTATATATACAGGCTCACGATTAGTCTTAGATTATATTAAATTTGGATAAAAAATCTCCGTTCCGCTGATGCGAAACGGAGTAAAAATAATGCGGAACAAATTCAATTGGCTTTGAAAGCTTGGCTTGCTCCACCATAAACTATAAATAAATAATAGTGCAATCTCAATTATTTAATTTTTTCTGCAACATATATGTGATTATAAATATTACAAGAGATAATAGAAATACTCTCCAGTATATTCTTTTTATCCACATAATGTGCAATCTTTCGAGTATCATTTCATTAATTTTTGAACCAAATAAAGTTTCTAAAGTAGCAACTATTCCTAATATAAATAAAACAGCACCTGATATCATAAAGACAACATTAATAAAAATTATAAAATGTTTTTTCATTTTAAGGTGTATCCTCTACTCCTTGCTCTTTTTTCAGGATTCTTACTAAATGCTGAATATACTGTGTTTGTTACATTATATGCAGCAAAAGCATATGACATCGTCTTACCAAATGTAGAGACTGGTTTTTGTAAATAGTTTCTAAAAGGAGGCATTCTTCTATTACTTGCACTATATGCCTTAGAAAATGCATATCTATCAAATTTGCCATATGCATATTTACCAGTAGTTAACCCTACTTTGGATGCAACAGAAAAACCAGCTATTTTAACACCGTTATTAAATAAAGATTCTACAACATTTCTGGTAATTTGGCTGCTGCTTTTCCCTTCATTTTTACTCTTTTTATATTGTAAAATTCCAACTTCTGTTGCCTTAGAGGCGGTAGTTATAGCACCGGAAATAGCAGCAGTACCTGCAATAGATCCAGCACCAAATGTTGCAACAATTCCACCTGTTGCACCAATAAGACCACCGCCAACTCCACCGACTGCAGCACCTTTACCAACTCCAGCTGCTGTTGACCAGAACAAATCAGAACCTGTTTTACCTTCTTCTTTCGCTGACTTATATGATGAAACTCCTCCTACTGTGCCTCCGATTACAGCACCGGCTATAGCGCCTACTACAAGTGCGGTAAGAATAAAGTGACCTGATGGATCAGAGTAAACTATCGGATTATTATGACAATAGGTATATCTATTCAGTGAAAGCGGATCTTCATTTTTACCGGCAAAGCTATCCCTTGAAATAAATCTGCCTATTGTCGGATCATAATATCTCGCTCTAAGGTATATAGTATCGGATTCAGTGTCATAGTACTCACCGCAGTAACGGAAAGCATTTGTATCACTTTCAGATATATCCTTTTCAACACCAAAAGCATTGTACTTGTACGTCTTAGTTACTTCACCATTGGCATTTGTAAGATTTACAACATCGCCGTGAGCATTTTGCGTATAGTAGGTATACTCGGATTTGTTACCGTTTCTATAATTGTACTTTGCAACGAGGTTAGTGCCTCGGATATAACAGTCAGCCTCATAGAACTGGTTATCAATTACATCTGCTATGATCTGCTTGCTTCCGTCCCAGACATGATTTATCCTCTGACCGTCAACGATCTTTTCATATCTCAGACCGTCAACATTATAAGCATAGCTTGCAGTTGTTTCACCGTCGGTGAAGCCGATAAGCTGATTCAGTCCGTCATATGTGTTAGTCTCAGTTTTGCCCTCGGCAGTCTTTGTAATCTGATTGCCGTTAGCGTCATAGGTGTAAACTGTCTGCTTAACATTGCTTGTAAGGTCAAGCGGATTTTCCTCACCCTCGACAGTCTTTACTTCCTTTTGCAGAAGCGCTGTGTAATTGCCCTGAGCGTTGTTGTAGCTGTACTCAGCTACATAATTCTCAGTACCGGTAGCCGTCATCTTGGAACGGTTGCCGTAATCGTCATATTCATATGAATAGGCATCTGTGCTGTTTCCAATTGCGACAGATTCCTCAGTCAGCCTTTTCAGACCGTCATATTCATATGATGTTGTTTCTATTATACCACTTTCACTGCGTACTTTGCAAGCGTCAGAACCGTCTAAATAATACGAATATTCATAGCTTGAAATTGTGGAATTTCCCTTTTTATTGGTGATTCCTGTTACCTTATTGTTGTTATTATAAGTGTAAGTCGAAGTTACACCGTTTGCAAGAGTTTCAGACTTCTTGTTGCCGTTTGCATCATAGGTATAAGAAACAGTTTCTTTTCCAGCTTCCTTAACCTTTACAACACGCATTTCACCGTCGTATTCGTATGTTTTTGAAGAATACAACAGGAGATTATATTGACCTATAAGCTCCTCTCTTGCATACTGCGAAACGCCTTCATAGAAATATCCTCTGAATATGGAATATCCATTGCCGTCATATTCACCCTCAGTATATTTTCTTCCAAGTGAATCGTAAATAGTTGTTGTCGTAAGGTTATTGCTTGTAGTTTTTGTGATTCTTCCCATCTTGTCATAAGTATATGACTTGCTGACATTCTTTGAAGAATCTTTTGAATTTACCGTATTGGCAGTAAGCACTCGGTTTAATGCATCATAAGTATTAGTTGTTACATTTCCGTTTGCGTCTGTGTTTGTAATAACATTACCATTCAGGTCATATGTGATAGTACCTGAGTTGTAACCTGTGCTGTCCTTAGTACGTACAAGATGATTGCGTGAATCATATACATACTCTGTTTTCATATATGAAGTATCACTGTCAGATGACAGACCCGTACGCATTTCTGTTTCAATACCGTCATGGTTATAAAAATACTGAGTTATGTTCTTCTTATTCGAACCTGTTCCGCTGAGCGTTACCTTTGAAAGAAGTCCCAGTCCATTGTACTCGTTCTGAGTAATGCTGTACTTGACAGTATTTGAATCTTCCCTCTGAACAGTCTGCTTTGTAAGAATTATGTTTCCATTTCTGTCATATTGATTTTCTGTAACAGAGTAATTTACAGTACCGTCTGATTTAGTGTTAAATGGAGTATAAGTTCTACTAACTCTGCGTATAGTATCATTTACTTCAAGTACTGTATTTTCATGCTTTGTAATGTTGCCCAGTGCATCAATCTCACGAGCAGCTTCTCCATTTGCATAATATGCATTTGTACGCTTGGTTTCTCCGTTTGTCTTTTCGTAAACGGTATTTTCTTTCCAGTCCGCAAAAGTCTCGTTTACTACCTGTTTGTCGGCAGTGATGTATGTTTTCTTGATTGTTTTAAGTCCACTGCATGACTTGGAAGAACAACTGTCAAGAGCTGTGTAAACGTCAAAGCCGTAATTCTTAACAAACTCATATTCCGTAGATGTAAGAATCTGTTTTGAAGCGTCTGCTCCGGACTTAAAATATGTTGCCTTTTCACGCTGTAATCCGTCATATTCAGTTACATTTATTGTACCGTCAGGGTTTGTTTTTTCAGTAACATTACCGTAAGCGTCATATTTGTAAGACGTTACATTGCCTTCAGCGTCAGTTTCTGTTTTCTTGTTATCATCAGGATAATATGATGTCAGAGTACCATGACTTTTGTCAACAGAATAATTAGGAGCATATTCTGCAATCTTTCTGCTAAGCTTGTCATATTCTGCAATTGTTACCGCAGCGTCTGAGCCTGTTCCGTAATCTCTGGTAACAGTTACATTATTGAATTTATCGTACTCGTATTCCTTTACATAGCCCTCAGAACTTGTTTCCTTTGAAACCTGAAGCTGTGCGTTATATTCATAGCGAGTACCGTGTTCAGGCTTTGAAATACCGTTTCCATAAATCCATTTTTCACTTACGAGACCTTTGCCGGCTCCTGACTTGTAATAGTCGTATTCGGTAATATTCCCCTCAGGATCGGTTGTCTTTTTGATTAGACCGATTACTCCGCTGACATAGCTGTCGGCATAGTATTCATGACTTGTTATAGCATAGCTGCTTTCGTTTTCAGCAAGATATGTTACCGGATTAAAATCCTTTGCGGTTACAGTATTGATATTTGCCTGAGAAAGCGGATTTAAACTTTTAGCTTCCTTAATTAAACGAACTTCATTCTTGTCATACGCCTTGATAGTTGCATATCCCATTTCGTCTACTTCGGCAATCACATTGTTTTTACTATTGTAATTTGCTAAAGTATATGTACCGTCAGGATTTGTTGTTTTAGTTACGTTTCCATTATTGTCACGGTCATACTTTGTAACATTACCCAAGATATCAATGCTTTCAGCCATTTCGTCATACTTGTTTTCATCATCGACCATTGTATAGGTGATTTTGTCAACATCGTATGTCTGACCGTCTGTTTCAACCTTATTGGTCTTTACCGCATATTTTTCATCGTAGTCGTAAGTAAAGGTTTTAACAAGTTTATCGCCGTCATATTCCTTTGTGCCGGTCTGCTTCTTAGCCTTGTCATAAGTATAAACCTGTTTCAGTCCGGAAGCATTTACAAGATAATCGACCTTGCCGTCCTCAAAGTAAGTAATCTGATCTGTAGCTTCGTCATAGCAGTTTTTGATCTTATTCATATGACCGTTTGAATCGTATGAATATGTTTCCTTGCCGCCTGCAACATTTGTTGCCGATATTAATTGAAAATCTGAATTGTACTCGTAAACAACAGCACGATTAGCAGCAGTATCCTCAATTTTTGTTACACGGGAATGCTCACCGTTTCCGTTGTAATAAATCTTATAGGTTCTGCCTGTTGAATCCGTAACAATTCTCTGATTGTTTTCCATTGATGAAATAGTAAGCTTATTTCCCTCAGCGTCCTCAACCTTATACATTTCACCGTCTGCATTAAAATAGTACTTTGACTGAGCAGCGTTTGTAACAATGTATTCGCCGCCTGATTTTGTCATTGTACTGTGAGCGTTCAGGCATTCATAACCGCCGTTTTCAGCGTCCTTAAATGTTGTATTAGAACCATCAGGGAGAACTACCTGATAATAACCCTCGGCAGGAATTACAATTTTGCTTACATCAATATTAAAATCCCAGCCGATACCAAATGAGCCCTCCTCATCGCTTGTAGAATTGTATGTTCTGATAAAATCCGACTGAACTCCGGGGGATTCAATACTTAAATCCGTAAAGGTTTTGGTATAATTTCCTGTTGCAATATGTACGCCGTCTCCCATTTCCCAGCCTTTGCGGTAGAGAGTGTAGTCAGGGTCATCATAAGGTCTCCACCACGGTCTGAACCAATACAAATCTTCTGAATATCCGTAAGGAAAGTCAATGCCGCCTTCAAAATTGAAGCGTCTTTCTGTATTGTACGAACCGTCCTCATTGTCTATATAGGTTTCGCAGTTATCCCATAAAATAGTCTGCTTGCCGCCTTCATAATAAAATGTGATAATATGATCACCGGAAGAATATACTGATTTCGGTCCGGAAGCTTCATTTACCTGCCAAACAGGTCCTAAAAAATAAATATGTCCCGCAATCCATTGTCCTTCCATATCTGCAAGAGTGATATACTGCCAGTTTCCATCAACTTCTAATTCATCCATGGCATTTGTCATAATTATACGGTCATAACAGTTTGCTTGACCAAAATCAAAATTTTGGTCAATATAAAGGAATCCGCCGTTCATGAGCAGATCCATACCTGCATTGCCGCTCCAGCCGTCAGGTGAAGCAGTACGGAATACAAAATTATTATATACATACAGCTCACCGCCGTTTAAGTCAAGAGTAGCGCCCTTATTTCCTGACCATAATGATGGATTATCTGTTGTGAAATACATACAGTCGGCTACTTCAAGAACATTGCCGTTAAGGTCAAGATTTGCGTCATGAAGGCTGAATACTCCGGGGTTATAACAGTCGCTGGTCAATTTAATGTTCTTCTTGTAGCTGTTTTCAGAATTAGAACCCGCATACTGACTGCCGTAATTTGCAAACCAATCACAGTCGCTCTGATCTATTGTTCCATTTTCATTCTTATCCATGTATTCATAATAATTTTCGGAACGTCCGCGTTTCTGCGCATCTGTATTTATCTTGTTAATGCCTTCGCTGTAATCATCTGCATTGACATAAATATTGCCAGTCATTTCATGATTGTAAATGTACGCCCATGTATCCGGCTGACGTATGCCGTTGAACTCACTTACAAAATTATTATATTCTTCTTCGGTTATATCATAAGAAATGAAAATTTCATAATCGGTTTCATTGATAACGCCATCTGCATTCATGTCCATATCGCAAATGTACTGCGGCAATTCATATTCAGTATCGCCAAGATTTTCATAAAATGCGCAGAATGCATTCAAATCAGCCTGACTTATGATATTGTCGCCGTCAACATCCATACTTGGATTAAAGTCACTGTCTCCAACATAAGCCCCAAGGCAGCTTTGAACATATGCGGCATCAGCAGAATTTATCTGTTCATCACTCCACTGATTGTCCTGTTCTTCATTCCATGTGGTATCGCCCGGTAACAGCATTTCAGGCTCTTCGGAACTTCCGAGCCAGTAGCTTCCATATCCCATTCCTTTATAGAAACGAGGAAGATAACCGTCACATTCAATTTTGACATTTACATCCGTTCCAAGACCGTATGCAGATACTGTAAAAAATCCGCCTGCGCTTGCAGTTGTTTGATTTGCAAGATCCCATCCGTCAAATATGAGGATTTTTACCTTTGTTAAATCTGAACATGTACCGTACTGTCCTACATATCCAGATATAGACAGACCGCCTGCTTCCGCAATAGACGGTTCACCTGTGTTAGACATATATGCTGAAGCTGCTTTCGGTTCTCCGAAATATTCAACTTTGCCCAAACCATCTATTGCGCTGTCGTATTCCTGCTGAAGCGCATCCGCATGTTCGGAAAGCTGAAGAGATTCTTTGATCTCAGAAATAGTTTCCGCATGGGCGATGCCCTGAGAACTGCCGTCGCCGTAAATCATTACCTGACCTACGAACATCGCAGCAAGAACTCCTGAAAGTATTCTCTGAAACTTCTTAATCATTGATTTCCTCCTTTGAAGCACAAAAATCAAGGGAATGCCCGCATAAATGTTATGACATAACTGTCATTTGATTTTCACGATATCATTCCCTTATTGGTGCTTTTTACTTTTTTAGTCATGTGTTTTTAGAATTTGCAAAGCTTTTTTACTGCTTCAGGTTCCTTCGGCTGATGACAGCCTGCACACGAAACTGCGCCAGCTGCCTTTACTGCAGCAAGTTTACTGCATGCAGCAATTCTTTTAAGAAAAGCGTTTTTAATCTTGTTCATTCTCATTTCCTCCTTCCATAAAATTTGGTATTATAATTAACATTGATATCATAAACAATGTTAATATAATCAAGATAGAAACTTTTACCGCATACTTAAACAAAATACAGCTAACAATTGATAGCAAAACAGAGTAGATAAATCCTATTTTATGATTTCTTCTCTTTTGTGATTCTTCTAACGGTTTGTGTTTATTTTCAACGGGACTGTATATCCAAATGACTGCTAATGATGTCCCAATTAGTATTAAATAAAAAATGAAAGTATATTGTTTACTGTCAACAGATAACTGAGTCATCCCCATTGTTACAAAAGACACGGCTGTAAAAATCAAGTTGCACTTAAAATAGGAATCTGCATGATATCCTCCGGTCAACTGTCTTAAAGTAACAAATATTATATAATACAATATGGAAAGTATCTCCATTCTTAATAAAAAACCTATTCCAATTGTAATTAAGAATCCTAATATTGTTGAAAATATAATTTCAAATCCATATTGATAAATTGAAAAATCTTCTTCTGTAATCACATTATTCTTGCATAAAAAATGCGATATGCATTTACTTAAAAATGTAATCATTTTGACCACCGCTTTTTTAACCTAAGTAAATCATATCGCAATTTCTTGTCGAATGTCAATAGAATATCCCCTAAATGCAGATTTTCATCCCCCAAATGCAGCTATTCATCTTTTTTCATTATTAAAACATTCACAATGAACATTCCATTTTTTTCATAAATATCTACGCCTCCTTGATGTGCGTCAGCTATATCATTAACCGATTTAAGTCCCCAACCATGTTCTTGTTTATTTGCCTTATATGTTTCAAGTCTTTTATTTTTACTTAACACAGATTTTTCAATTGTATTTTTTACAGTAATTCTATAATACCCTGCCACTTCGTAAATTGAAAGGATTATCTGAGATGAAATATTATTTCTTTGACAAGCTTCTATTGCATTATCCAATAAGCTTGATAACAGGATACTCAGGTCAAATTCTAAATATTCGGGTATAGCCACAATTATTCGACATGAAGTTTTTATTCCAAGTTCCTGAGCTCTTCCAAATTTAGAATTTACAACAGCATTAATTACTGAGCTGGAACATTGTATATAATTATAGATAAAATTATCTCCCTTTCCTAAAAGCTTTTCAGAGTATGAAATTGCTTTATCATATTCACCTTGCTGCATTAATCCATGCATACAATCAATTTTATTTGTAAAATCATGCTGTAAAGTAGAAAGTTTTCTATATTGCTGATCTAATTGCTGTATTTCATTTTGCTGCTGCATTAACTGCATATTTAACAATTGTCGTTCTGTTTCTTTTTGATTTGTCAGATTCATTTTTCTCATAAATACAAATATAATAATATCCAGAATCGACAAAAGCAACGCAATTATCATAAAAGTCCAATCACTTAAATTATTGTTTTCAGTAACAGTATATAAAAGCAATCCTATCATAAGAGTTATAAAAAAGGCTGAAACAACAATAATCCATTCATTAATTTTAAAACTGTATGCTTCCTTTTTTCTCATCCACAAAATAATTTGAGTAGCTGTAAAGTATAATATTTTAGATGCAAAAAGACATGCTATTCTTCTTGAATCTTGTGCGGAGACAAGTTCTGAAACATTAGAATTTGATAATAGTCCTATAAAATTTAAAACTGGAAGATTTATAAAATAAAATAGAATATAACTGATTATACAGATAAGACATCTTTCAAATATATGTCCTTTAAGGAACAATAACGAAAATATAATCTCGCTTAATACAAATCCCACAATGAAAAATAACTCTTGTTTTGCAACGAATGTACCAAATATTCCAATTACTGATAAGCAGAAAAATAATGACATACTTTTTATAAATTTATATTTTTTTGTTCTGAATCCAAAATACTGTACTAACAATCTGGTTACCATTAAACATTCAGCGAAGACGGCGATGCATTCTGCTATATTCCAAATCATAATGTATCATTCCTCCGTAGAAAAATCTGATATTGCTCCTTTACTTCTGTAATTCTGATACGGCTTAACGGTATTTCTGATTTATCATTTAAAATTACTTTTTCACCTTTAATCTTGTAAACGTACAGTCCATTCACTAAATATGTTTTATGTATTCGTATGAACCCTTTAGGACTCATTATTTCTTCTAATTGATCCATCGTATATGTACGATAAGATAAACGAATTGTCTTATTGTCAGAATTCAGAATAAAAATGTCATGTCTCTGCGAGAAAAAATATACAATCTTTGATATATCTTCTAAAGAATTATTTTTCCCCTCCAAATCAAGAGAAATATATTTTTTATTTTCTTTTATACCCTCACAAAAGGACTGAACAGCTTCTTCCGTATCCATCAAAAGATTTGCTTTCCTGATAAATCGAAAAGGCGCATAGTGAATTGATTCAAAAACAAAATTGTCATGACCTGAAACAAATACCAAAGTAGTATTTAATTTTTTGTTTCTTATATCAGAAGCAATTTGAATTCCAGAAACATCAGGAATGTCAATATCAAGGAAAATTAAATCATATTCTGTTTCCTGATAATTCTTCAAAAAATCTTGTCCGCTTGTAAAAGACGCAATGATGCAAGTTACTTTATTTTGTTGAAATAATCTTTTTAGATCTTTTTGGAAACATGAAACAAATATTTTTTCATCATCCACAATCGCAATTTTAATCATAAAAAACACCGCCAATCCCTTTCATTTGTGTTAAGTATATTTTACCACAAAATACAGGAATTTTCAACCAAATTAAAGTTTTTCCTATCGAATATCTGATAATTTTTATGATATAATAAGATAAAAAGGCGATTCTATTTTTCGTCAATTCCGTCAATTAGTAAAAAGAGCGTATGAAATGCCATAGAATAGGCATTTCATACAAATTACGTTACGAAAATCCGACGGTTCAAAAATTAAGCAGTCAGTTTTAGTCGGCTTACATAATTTTTCTTCATCTGCATGGAAGAATGTACATAGCGATTAAGAGTAATGCTTGCATCCGCATGACCGAGCAGCTCACTAAGCGTTTTTGGATCAAAGCCATTTTCAATGCAAACAGTTGCATAAGTGTGACGGAGCAGATGAAAATTTACATTCCTAATACCGCAGACTTTAAGAATTGACTTGAAACGATTTTGCATGGTTCTTGGCTCAGTCGGCTTGCTTGTTCCGGTGATGATATAAAAGTCATCACCCTTTCTTTTCTGATTTAATATTGCAAGAACAAAATCGGGAATGGGAACGGTTCTGATTGAGGTTTTGCTTTTCGGAGAACCGATAACAACCTCAGAATTTCCATGCTTATTAATTCTCTGAACCGTTCTGCTTACAGAAACTGTTCCGTTATCAAAATCAATATCGCTCCATTTTAAGCCGCAAAGCTCGCCGACGCGCAGTCCGGTAAAAAGGCAAAGCAGCACAGAAATATTCGTATTATTCTGATTGTGCAGAAGGTAAGTCTCAAGCCTTTTTCTTTCAAAGGCATTCAGCACGTCCGTCTGTTTTTTCTCAGTTTTAGGCATGGTGAAATGTGTTTCTCTAATACCGTACTCCCTTGCAGCATAAGCTTCAATACTTCGGTAAACAGTCATAATGTCACGGACCGATTTTGCAGAAAGTCCGCCATTTCTGTTCAATCGACCATGATTTAATTTGTAATGAATAAAATCATTAAGCTTGCTGTGTGGTCAGATTCGACATATATTCTCTTCCTAAGATCGGCAGAATGTGCTTTGAAATGATGTTTTCATAATTTGCATAGCTCGACTCCTTAACGCGCAGTTTTGCGGAAGAAAGCCATTGCTGCGCAGCGTCAGCAACCGTCAGCCTTATTGCCGAAACATTGCGGTTCTGCTTAATTGAATACACCTCCGACATCTTCTCCTTGACTTCTGAAAGCGTTCTTGCATACACGGACTTATACTTTATTTTACCGTTATCATTATATCCCACAGGCACACGCCCTTCAAATCGACCGTCCTTGCGCTTGTAAATATTACTTCCTCTTTTAGCCATAAAAATTCCTCCGTTCCGACTAAAATATGACGGTTTAAAAGCTTGATTTTTAGCTTTCAAAATCAAATTTCAGCCATAAAATTCCTGAAAACCACTTTACATTTACAGAATTTATGATATAATAGGATTAAAATCACTGCAAATATCGTCAAAAAAGCTGTCGCAAATTGACGGAATTGACGAAAAATGCACACTGACTTCAGGCTTTCAAAGCTGAACAGTGTGCATATATTTTCTTCTCTGCATTAAATATATCTTCTATTTTCTACTTAACATTCCCATTGCATCATGACACGGGGCATATAGCGCTTAATAGGACTGTTCCTGAGTTTGAGCGTGTTCTTCTTTCAGACCGAGAGCCTGTTTTTTCTCCTGAATCATCCTGCGAAGCTTTCTGTCAACAGATAGTCTGCCCGATCGAAATTTCTGATGATAGTCCTCAGAAATACATTTGCTGAGATTTACAAACAAGCTGAAAATCGTATTGGTCAGCATTACATTCTCATACTCTTCTGAATGATCGATCATATTCTGTGCATATTCATTTCCTTGTTCAGCGGAAAAGGCAAGGTGTTCCAAAGCTTTTTCCCGATTTTGCTGAACATCGCCGCAGCCAAACAAATAGATTTTTCCTAACCAGTAGCTTGCCCACGGATTAGTATCCGAACACTGTTCAAAATACGAAACAGCACGCTGCACATCGCGCTTTTCCTCTGTCAGATACAGCTTGCCAAGCGCATAAAAAGTATACTCGTTCTCATCCGCTGCAAGCAGATATTTTTCTGCTTTATCAAGATCCTGCGCAGTTATTTTACCATCCAGATAGATTTTTCCAATCCTGTAACAAGACAGCTTATCGCTGCTGTCTGCACATTCCGTCAGTATGGAAATACCCTTGTCAATATCCTGTTCCAGAAACTCGCCGCTGATATATTCCAATGCAATAATCCGTTTCGCATGAACATTTCCGTGCTCTGCAGATTGCTGAAAATATGTAATTGCTTTCGGAATATCTACGTCTGTTCCCAAACCATTTCGATACATTTGCCCAATTCTAAATTGCAGGAACGGCTTCAATTTTTTTGCAATTGGCTCGATTTTTAAAAATCCCTGCAATGCTTTCCGATAGAATTCAAACGACTTCTCCGCATCCTTTTTGCCCAGCTTTTCAGCCGCATACAGCTTTCCCAATTCAAACATAGCAAGAGTATTTCCTGACTCAGCCTCCGACAGCAAAAGCAGTTCCGCTTGCAGATAATCCTGCAATTCCGAGCGCTTATCATGAATCATTTTGTAAGCCGTTTTATAATTGTCATTCCACTTCAAATTTGAATCAGCATGTTCTTCCGGTTTAAAAAAATCCGTATCAATTTGCGGTGGAATCTCAATTTCCGTTTCTGTAAACGACTCCGGCAGTTCCGGTTCTGCAACCTCAATTTCTTCAACAAGGAACTGCATATTTAAAACCTGCTGAATAATCATATTCCGCATCGGCTGAAAGACCTTGTTTTCCCACAGCGGAGGAAACTCCTTTTCTTTCTGAGTATAGGTTTTGTATTTCTGACGCTCAAGCTCGCACCACTTCTCATACAGCTCAGATATATTTTTCTCCTGCGACAGAATTTTGAATACCTCATCAACTGTTTTCTTGACCTCCGGTTTGAGATAACCGTATACTTTTTTACCCTTTGCATGATCCAATTTATTTTTTAAAGTACGAACCAGATTTTCCAATTCTACATTATGAAAATCATTCTCAGCAATTTGCTTCGTCAACTGTTCCACATACTTTTTTGACTCCATTTTCAGCTCGTCACGCCGAATAGTCTGCTACATGTAAATGCTTTGCAGATCGTCATGAAAAACATCGTTTGCAAAAATTGAACGTATCTTATCAATTCCTTGTTTCGTCAAAAATCCCTGCTTTGGATTTTTAGAATACACCAGCAGATGAATATGCGGATGGTGCGTGGTGTCATGAAAGGCGGCATACCATTTCAGATTGCACAGCGGAATTTTCGTCTGCTCCGCAATGTCAGCAATGTGCCGCATGACCAGTTCACGCCATCGCTCGGAGTTATCATAGCCAAGACGAATCGCATCCTCACGGCGCAGAGAGACAACGTGCGACCACACATTTCCGGGATGATTTGCAATTTCATTTGCAGCTCTGTCAAGCACAATCGGTTCATCACTTTCATTAAAAAGTCCATGCGCACCGCGCTTCTCAACGCCCGGACGCATTGCCATGTAACCGACAAAGTTCTGATGGTTGCCGATTACATCCGCATTACGCTCAATGACTGCTGAAATCAATTCGCTTGCATTTTCAGATGTGGGACTATTTTTGTAATCCTCATACTCCAGATATCTTTTTGCTTCGGGAAAATCCGAAAGTAGTTCGTCAAGCAATTTTTTCTGCTTTTTAGTTGTCGCAGCATTCAGATCATACTTTTTCTGTTCACGCATCTCAACCGTTTCACGGGTTGCGATGTATTTTGTGTAGTTCCTGCGCTGTGATTTTGTCTTTGCTGTGCCAGCTTTCAAAAAGCGGCTTGTAACAATTATCTGCGGCATTAATCACCGCTCCTTTGATAGCGAACCGCTTTTTCAAAATTAATTATTCCGTTGATGCGCTTCACTTCATCCACGCACATAATTCGAAGCTTTTTCAAGGTTTCGTCATCGACCTCGTTAACTGCCGCAAGCATATGTGTGAGAGCGCCGACCTCCACCGCAAGCTTGAAAAGCGCACGTGAAAACTTCTGCTCGCTGCCCTTCACGATACCCTCGGTAATCACCGCAAGCTGCGGCGCAATAAACTCCGTTGCGGTATGCTCCTGATTCAAAAGATAACCGCAGTAAAATCTGATTGCCTTTTCCATAAACTCGGTTTTTGAACGACAGTTGTCGATTTCGTACAGCATATCCACCTTTTCCATCGTGTACGGAAAAACATACAGCGGAAACTTGATTTTTTCCTCTGCGACATTATTTGAAACTGCCGTATTTGCGTTGTTTACGCTTTTTTTATTTGTTTCTGACTTCATGATTTTTGAAAACCTCCATTTTTGACTCCATGCAGATTCGGCGAGCTTTGCTCGTCCGATGTGAATGTTCCGGCGGATTTGACGCCGGAACTTTAACCAGCAATAAAATAAATGACCCTCAAACCCACCCGAAATCACCTGATTTCTGCCATTCCCAAACTCTGCGACAAATGCCCCAGATTCGTCCGACCGTTCTCATAGGGTAGTTATCCGACCTCACCGCCGAAAACGCCGTACAAGCCGACACGGTGCGAACCGGCGCACATTACTGCTTCGACTGCATTTCCGATTCCGCAGGAGCAGTATTTTTTGTCCTGCGGGACGACTTCTTCGCCGCCGTCAGCTCAATAAATTCACGCACATTGGAGGGGACATATTTCTGATAAAGCTGCTCTGCAAACTTTTCAAGTTCATCTGACAGCTTCATATTTTTCTGCCCCAAGTACATTTCCAGTGCGAACAATTTTTCAGAATCAATGCTTACTGTGACTGATTTTTTCATTCAATTTTTCTCCCATAAAATATAAAAATTTCTTTAATTATCCTCGCAGGATTTATACTGCTCTTTCATTGATTTGATGTGTGCGGCATGGGTCCAGCGTCACACTGGTCTATATATGATATATACGGAATCTGAAGCCAGTGCGTCCATTCACGCCCTGCAAGCTTGGTTCTGGTAACCCCTCTGAGGGTATTCATGGCTTCGATTACCTCGCCGTTTCCGATGTAAATTCCTATGTGACCGTCCACCCAGACTGCAAGTCCGGGGACTTCGGGAATGGTATCGATCGTACCCTTAACCGTCGCATTTGCGAACATTGCATTCGCTCCCACATCTGCCATACCGTTAGAGCCAACAACAATTTCACCGCTTGCGCTGTCATACCAGCCGTAGCCTTTTATCAATCCTACACAGTCGGAGCACCTCTTTCCAAGCCAGTTCTGACGTATGAAGTCCATGTAATCTGTAACTTCGCCGCCGAACACAGAGGCTCTGTCCTGCAAAAGCGATTCCGTCAGCACGTTTCCGTATGTGCCGTAGACATAACCCCAACCGTTTTCGTGCGCCTGAATCGCCCACTGCACCAGTCCCAGATTATTTTTCTTCTTTTCGTCATATTCTTCAAACTGAATCTCATTGCTGAAGCTATTTTCCTCGCCGTATTCGATCCACGGAATTTCAAACCATGCAGTCCAGTTCCCCTCTGAAACGGATTCTTTCACCACGCCGTCCGCAGCAGATTTGGCGTAAATAATATTGCTGTCGCCAATGTAAATTCCAATGTTATCGCCGCCAATCACCGCCGTTCCGATCGTGTCCGAAAGCGTATCCATATCACCCTTGACAGTCGCAGATTGATACAGTTGCTGCACAGTTTCGCTGTAACCCTCCGCTGAAATTGTCCGGCTTTCCGCATCGTACCACAGATACGACCGCAGCAGATTGTAATTGTCAACAGTTCTGCGGCTCTGCCATTTGTCACAGTCTGTTGTGATTTCATCTGGGTATTTTTCTTTCAGCGCCTTGTATTTTTCCGCTGACAACACATTACCGTCTGTATGGGGAACATATCCCCACTGGGTTTCATAGGCATTTTCCGACCAGCGTGCAAGGTCGATATTGTTCTTAACGGACAGATTCAGAAAGCGGTTTTCATCGATGCTGACATTGGAAATTACAGCATAACTGCGCATGAATTCCTTGTAACTGATGCTCAATCCATATTTCCGATTCAGCGAATCGATTAGATTTTCATTGTCGCTTTCCTTGAAACAATCGGCGTATTCCGCAAAAAAATTCTCACCTTTTTGAACATTTTCAAAGTAGGTGAGATAGAGCATTTGCGCTTTGACGATTTGATTTTTCAGGTTCAGCTTTGTTAGGACATACTCAATGGTTGCTCCGTCCGATTCCATCTGGGAAAGCTGCGTCTGCTGCTCGGCGGAAAGATTCTGCACAAATTGACTGTAGTCGATTTGCTGTGCGTCTGCGTTGGAAAACTGATTGCCCATTGCCAGCAAGAGCATTACCGGAAGCAATGCAATTGCTATTACAATTGCAATAATCAATCCGGCTGCTTTCCATGCCCGCTTGTCTGCGGCGAGGTATACAGCACCTTTTTGGTAATAGCGGCAGCTGAAACGCTCATGTCGGACACCTACTGACAACATAAATATTTAGCCGATTGTTTGAATGCAATCGGCTCTTTATTCTGTATTTTTTCTTCTGCAAATTTTTTCCTCCCATAAAAAAGAGCCGCCGAAGCGACTCAATTCAATAATAATATACCAATATTCAAATACGAAGCAAATACTATCCACAGCAAATAAGGAATATTCAGATAAGCGGCTGCCGGACGAATTCTGCGGAAAATGATAATCATTGCAATAATCAATGCCAGCAACGTCAGAATCACCGCAACGGAAAGTCCGAACATTCTGAATCTGAAAAACACAATGCTCCACATAAAATTCACAAAGAGCTGCGTTCCATAAATAACAAGAGCCTTACATCTTTCTTTCGCATCCGAGGTATAAATCATAAATGCAGATATCCCCATTAATGCGTATAAAATTGCCCACATTACGGGAAACAGCCAGCCCGGAGGCGATAGCGGCGGTTTTATCAGTTCTTTGTAAAATGAAAATGAATTTCCTGCCAGAAGTCCGGATAAGGCGCCGACCAATTCTGTCGCTATAATAAAAATCAGCAGTTCAGTTACTTTTTTCTTTTTCATGATTTGCCTCGTTTCTTTTCAATAATGGTATATTTTATGCAGTATTTTTCAATTTATGATTTACTGTGCTTTATCTTCCGCCCGCCTTTCCGAACAATTTTTCCTTGTAAACCGACGCATGGACTTGTAACAGATACCGTTCGTTTCCGCAGCGATACAAACAGGAACCGCGCTCCGGATACCGGATCAGCGAGAACTCCGACATCTCCAATTGCAGTGTATCGGTGTACGCCTTTGGCTCGATGTTTCCGGCGTTGAACAGGAACTGGTGGGTGGGAATCGCAAACAGCGGTTTGGTAAATTCCCGTACCTCCGGAATCAGGAAGTCGTCCACATTCTGACTGGCGATCACCATCGCCGACTCCTTTTTGCGGACGCGCTTCATGGCGTTGCGGATGTACTCAATTGCCGTCAGATTGCTCAAAAAGAGATAGGCTTCGTCAATGGCGGAAACGGTATTTCCAACGCCCAGAAGCTGATTGCTCATGTAGCTGAGAATGTTAAACAGCATCGTATCCTTCAGCCGCTTGTTGGTATCCATCAGACCTTTCACGCCGAAGCACAAAAACTGCGAATCCTTGATATTTGTATGCCCGTTGAAATATTTCGACTCCGCGCCCCTGCACATGGAGTGAAGTCCCAAGCAGATATTCTGCAAGGTTTCCTCCGTGTACAGATGCTTTTTTTCGTGGTCGAAGATCATAAATTCCTTTTCAATCAGGTTGTACAAATCCTGCATCACCGGATAATCCGTCGGTTTCAGCTTGTCAAAATCTGTCAGATCATCGATGTCAAATCGAGCGTACAGCTTCATCAACATAATTTCAATGGTGTCGATTTCGCTGTCGGAAAAATCTTTGTAGGCTCTGAAAAAATCCTTTAAATAGGAGATATGCTGCGACAGCCTTGTAACTTTCCGAAACGGCTCCGGTGAGGTATCGTCCTTTTCCGCTTCGCCCCATGCCTTTGGTTCCAGTGGATTAATCATATATTCTCCCGACATGAAATCAAGATAAGTGCCGCCGAGATTCTTGGTGAGATCAGCATATTCTTGCTCGGCATCTAAAATGATCACGCTTTTTCCTGACTCACGCAGGTTTGTCAGCAGAAGCTTCATAAGATAGCTCTTGCCCTGACCGCTGTTGCCGATAATTAAAACATTAGCGTTGGTTTTGTCATCGCTGCGCTTATCAAAGTCCACCAGAATGTTCGTGCCAAACTTGTCCCGACCGATGTAAAAGCCTTTTTCATCGGTCTTGCCGGAATAATTCAGCGGATAGAGATTCGCCACAGAACTCGCAGGAAGCACTCGTTCATACAGACTTCCAAACGCATTGTACCCGAATGGCAGCGCCGAAATCATGCCCTCTTTCTGCCGCAGAATCAGCCTATCCACCGTGATTTTGGAGCGCGTTAACTCCATGAGTATATCCGATTGTAACTCCTTTAATTTGTCCTCGTCGGAGGCTTTCAATTCAATAAACACAGCCGTGTGCAGCAGCGGTTCTTTGTTTCGTCTCAGGTCTGCGATCAGCTGCACCACGTCCTGCAAATTGCTCTCCGCAGTCAGAGATTCCGTCACATCGTTTGTTGTGGACATCAGCTTGTTCCGGCGTGTGGCATGCTGGATGATCTGCCGCTGCTCGGCGCTGTCAACAAAGCGGTTGTAAATACGGAGCGTCACAGAATTCCTGTCCGCAAGGTGCGCCAGAATCGCCTGTTCCTCCGTAGTAGGCGGCCATTCCCGAACTGCCCACACGCATTTGTAACTGTTACTGCAAATAAAATGATCCGTAAAAAACCGCACTGTGCTTGGCACAATACGGTCGAAAAATTCCTGAATCCGAATCTCCTCAGCCTGTTGGGGCGTAAGGATTTTTTGTTTTCTCTTAAACATTTTCAATAACCTCCAAGTAATTTTCTCCCTCAATATCGGGCATTTCCTCTCCATTCATGGACGCTTCAAAGTAAATCGCCAGCATCCGCTTGACGTCGGATTTTTCCATGCGCCGCACGTCAAATCCATGCTCCGAAATCACTTTGGAAACACGGTTGATCTGCTGAAAAATCTGTTCGTCTTTTTTATCCTTAAAACGAATACAGAACAGAAACTGCCTTGCCGTAGACATCTCCACCTGAATATCGTCCAGAAATTCCATGTCCTGTTCCAGCAGTTTCCGAATATGCGGATTTTCCTCAGATTTCAAACGATTCTTGATATGAACCTTGTTGCCATCGAAGCATTCACAGCTGTCCAGACAAATGATTTCCAGTTCCGGAATCATGCTTAACAGCATCATCAGATGGTGAATTTTCACATCGATATTTTCCGCTGACAGAACAGAAATATTGGTTGACTGTGCGCTGAAAAAAGCAAGTCCGGCTTTGTCAGTCAGCAAGCCGTATTTGCCGAATGTCCGCAGTCCGAACAGGTTCTGCGTTGATTTTTTGTTTTTCATTTTTACCTCCAGAAGTAAATTTGCTGTGCGGTCACGAAAAACCGGAACGCACAGACAATGTAATCGACTACCGTCGTTTCCTCAAAGCAAATGCTCAGAAACGCAAACATCGCCGTTATTGCAAAGGGCAGAAAAGACCATATCTGCGTTAAAATCAGCACTGACAAAATCAGTCCGAGACAGATGAGCAGAAAGTCACGGATGCTCCAGAGCCACAGTCTGGAGGCAGCTTTTAAATTTTGCGGATAAATATATGTTTTCATAAAACACTCCTTTACGCCAGCTTTTTCGCCACGAACTGTCCAGCACGAACAGCCGTATTTACTGTGCTTGTCACGCTCATCATGTTTACTCTCACACTTGTGTCCAGTCCGAACTGCTGAGCAATCCTCGGCACTTCATTCGCCGCAAGCATAATTCCAAGTCCCAGCAGCATATTGGTCTGCCATGTCAGCAGTCCCAGAAACATAAGCGAGGTCTGCAAAAACGCCGTCAGACACAGCGCAAAAATCTGCTTGCACCAGCCGTTGAAACCGTCGGAAAATCCTCTCGGAATGGAGAACATATACAAACTTCCGACAGCGATCTGACACAGTAAAATACCTCCTCGTTTGATGTCTGCAAAGAACAATTTTACAACGCAGTACGCAAGCATGATAATGGTCAGCAGCCCTAATAGTCCGGAATATCCGCCCATACCTTTCAGCACCATTTCCGCTGTCGCGCCTAAATCTCCGCGAGTTGCACCCACAAATGAACCTATCAGATCTCCTGAAAATGTGGTCTGCAAAGTAATGCAGAACTTGTACAATGCCACCGGAACCTTCGTGAACAGACTGACCGCCATGAAGCCTTTCAATACGTTCAGACAGGTACTCTGAATATTCGCCCGTCCGGTCTGGTATTCGATTGCCGTATCGAACACCGCAACCGCCAATCCTGCGGCAAACAGTGTCCAGCCGAACAGCGAGAATAGCTGCAAAAACGCATCCACCCATGCAAGGTCAAAAATATCCGATCCCATGCCGTTTATCATGGCGAAAAACTCCGCAATTGCGCCGTATACCGTGTTAAAAATCCATTCCAGCATGATATCCCAGACCGCTTCGGAAATCGCTTCGCCGGCGCTTGAAAGCTTGTCGCCGACCCAATCCAGAGCGTCGCCGATCCAGTCAAACATCTCCATCACTCTATTCTCTCATTTTTTCTTCTGCCGACAATAACCGTTTCAGATTCGCATACTGCCGGTTGGAACGGCAGTAAAAACAGCGGCATTTCCGCTTCATTCTGAGGAAATACCGCTTAGTTATACGATATCGGCTGCATTTATTTTCTTTACTCATTACTCATTTCTCCTTCAATTTATACAGCGTGGAGCTGCGTCCGCCGCTTGTCCGGAAACGCTTTTCACGGATGATTAATCCGGCGGTTTCCAGATCGTTTAACGCCCGGAATACCGTGGATTTCGACAGATGCAGATCCTCTGCAATCATTCTGACTGACGGAAAACACTCCTTGTTTTTGTTGGCACGATTGGACAGATACATATAGACTGCCACAGCTCTGTGGGGCAGTCCATACTCGTAAATTTCTCTTGCAAATTTCAGGTTTTACACACCTCCTGTTCTCAGGATTTTTCTTCTTTTCGTAGGTTCTTCCTCAGAATCCTCACCATCTTCCGGAATCTCTTTTTTCTGCTGCGGATACTGGATTTCTACCTCACGCATCAAAGCATCCTTGCCGGTGTAGGATACCGCCCTTGCGCCTTTGTCCTCCAAAATGTATGGTTCTTCAAAGGAAATGCCCCACTTAAAATACAGCTTTAAAGGCGAAATCATGGGATGCGCGCCTGTTTTCATGACAATAAACTTTCCCTTGGGCATAGATTTCAGTTCGTCCACTGTGAGAAGCGGTCTGCCAATCATCTGTAGCGACTGGGACTTATCCTTGCCATGGGACACACTGCCCGACAGAACTGTCTGCTCTCCCAGCGCTTTGGACAACACTTCCGCACTCTGACTATTTGGCGCAAAACCGCCGAATATGGTCAATTGCGTGTTGTCCGTAATGATTTCCTGTCCCTCTTTGCCGTAGTTTTTGTTCAACTGTGCAAAGGATTGGATGATCGCAACGATGGAAATCCGCCTTGAACGGCTTGCAGAAAACATCGCTTCTGCACCCTCGATTTTAGGAAAAGTGCCGAATTCATCACAATAAAACATCACTCTATTCGGCAAGCGACCGCCGTTTTCATCGGCGATGACAAGAATTTCTCTGTACAGCTACTGAATAATTAATGACACCATAAAATATTTACTGGTATCTTCTTCGGGCAACACAATAAAGATTGCCGACTTTTCATTGCAGAATTTTTCCGCATCTAATGCAGTACCAAAACAAAGAATCTGCTCCATTTCCGAGTCGATAAAGCTGTTCAGACGTGACAACGCCGTCGACATAACCGACAGCATCGCCTGATCCGCGGAGTGCAGCGCAGACCCGGCAAGCCACTTCGCCTTATGCTCATCCGGCAATTTTTCCATTAACGCTTTAAAGCCGCTTTTCTGCTGTACTGTTTTATCGGATTTCTTTGCCTTTTCCGGTTCCAGCAAATCCTGAATCAGTTTGAAAACCGACACAATGTGGCGTTCGTTTTTCTCGCCGAACTCCGCCAACAGCAGAATCAGAGAAGCCAGCAATCCCTCCGCTGCGTCGTAGAAAAACGCATTCGCACCGTAGGCAGCCGCATCTCCTCCGCCAATGCTGATGATGGTTTTTGCCGTGATTTTGGCATATTTCTCCGCTTTTGCTTTTGCGGAAAGATTGGTTTTGTCGGACAGATACATGTCCATATATTTGTTGACCAGATGCAGGATATTGTTTTCGTCACTCCTTGTCGGATTTCTTAAATCCAACACAGAAACGTTGTAGCCGTAATACTTTTTAGCTATGCTGCCATAATTCCGAAAAACGTCCCCCTTCGTATCAGTTTGCAAAAAAGACATACCGGATGCACATGCAAATTCTAAATTTGGATATAAGAAAAAAGCGGTCTTGCCAACGCCCGCTGCGCCGATGAGCAGTGTATGCACGTCGCCCTCGTCCACAAGCGTAACTGTCCGTTTTCCATGGGTTTTACAGCCGACTATCGTACCTTGAACGGTAGGCAGATTCTTTCCCTGACGCCATTTCTCAGGCTCGAATGGCAGAGAAACAAAAGTCCGCTTTATCTCCGATTTGGTTGCCCAGCGAGCTGTTCCATGCTGGCCTTGTCCAACAGTTTTCCGCTTGATTCCATTGAGCGAATAATTGTTGGAACAGTACGCCAGTACCATTAAAAATATAAAAATGACCGACATCGCAATGATGCCGATCAGCTGGGTTTGCGCCATTAGAAACACCCCCGTAAACAAAAAAGCACAGCAGTTATTCACCACTGTGCTCCTTGTTCTGATTTTGTTTTAACCATTGATTCCAGAATTTCGTTTGCTTTGAACTCATGTATCTGCGCACTTCATGATATGGAATCCATATCTGCGCTTCTTCAATTTTTTCATACACGCTGTCCACAATTGCGTCAATCTCCGGTTTCGTTGGCTTTCTTTGCTTTTCATTAGCTGTCTGAAAAAATTCTGCTTTCAGCCATGCAGATATTTTTTCAATCTGACCGCTCTTTAAATGCCGCATAGTTTTATCCGTGCGAAGCAGACGACCGTCTGCCATTTTATGATTTTTTCTGGACATATTCGCTCCTCATCAGGCTGTTTTCATATATAGTTTATCATATATTCCTCGAAAAAGCAATCGTACATTTAACTCAATTATTGCATATTTTTCGAATACATGGTATACTTAAAATACAATATTTTTTTGGAGGTATTACTATGCCGTTTATTAATGTAAAAACAAACGCCGCAGTTCCTGATGAAAAGGAAACTGCAATCAAATCCGCTTTGGGACAGGCAATCACTGCGATCCCCGGAAAATCCGAAAGCTGGCTAATGGTAGGCATTGAACCTGAACACATTCTTTATTTTAAAGGAGACAACGCTCCTGCCGCTATGGTTGAGGTAAGCGTTTTCGGTCATGCCGATTCTTCAGCCTATGAAAAACTAACAGACAGCGTCTGCACAATTTTAAATGAACAGCTTTCAATCGATCCGTCCAGAATATATGTCAAATACTCTGAAACCCCTAATTGGGGATGGAACGGTTCTAATTTCTGATTAGCCATAATTGAAACGCATCGCCTCAGATGGTTCATCCATCTGAGGCATTTCCTCCTGCGTCAACTGCGGTGCAGACAATTGCTGTTCCACTTCACAGCGAATTGCACAATTTGCAAGCTGATACAGCTGCTTGGCCGTCTGAATAATCTGTTCCTTTGTACGTGACTGCGTATGCCGCAAATCACGCATTACCAACTGATAAGCGGATTTTAAATCGTCCTGTTTTGCGCACAATTTTCCCTTATCCCTATACGCTCTGTACTCGGCCGACAGCTTGGCTTTCAGCTTTTCAAACATCACATTTTCAGAGCTTCTGCCGATAAAAAATGCAGAAGCGGCTAATGAATATTCCGCCAGATACATGTATTGTTCGTTTCTGAATGTTTTCGAAAGTCTGTCTATCAATCGGTCGGGATTGCATTTAAAATGCTGTAAATCCGAAACAGTTTCATAATACATTTCTTTTCTTTTGTGAGGAACAGCAGATAGGAACTCCACGCCGTGAAGCTGTTTTAAATCTTCATTAAAATCCTTATTCTTTGGAATAATTCTTGAAATAGTTTCATATCCGTTCTCATGAAGAACATCTGTCAAGCGGTCGGCAGCATCAATGCCTCCCTCGTCGTTATCTGTGCAGAGCACAATTTCACTGAGATTGCAATGGCTTTTCAACGCTGTTAAAACCGCATTTTCGTACACACCGTTCATGGCAATGTAGCTGTGCTTCTGCCAGCTTTCAGGATGCAATGTCAGGTAACTAAGCATATCAATCGGAGCTTCAAACACAAACAGCTTTTCCGATTTTCCAAAGTGGGAGAAACTAT
>ERZ827108.1033-NODE-1033-length-40638-cov-9.104650_pt1 | contig 40638 bp, 28 predicted proteins | sample MGYA00519921_ERZ827108 | MGnify/ENA primary metagenome ERZ827108 (study PRJEB31778, sample SAMEA3449258) | human gut metagenome | biome: human gut; feature: human-associated habitat; material: faeces | place: United Kingdom | collected 2010/2012 ...
TTCTCTACGATTCTGATATTCGGGGTTTTATTTTTTACGATATCAGTATCCTGCTCAATGTAGGGTGTATTGCTATTCAAATATGCATGAATCGCAATAAACAGCATTTCTATCTGAAGAAAGCTTTCTCTGTCCCAGTTAAAATAAGCTATACTTGCAATTTTGTTTCCTTTTATTTTAAGCACTCCATTGCCCGGGTACATTACCCTGGCTTCCCCAAAGTTTTCCCATGAAAGGAAATCTGCTGTTCCTACTGTATCTTTGCTGTAAATTCCTTTTTCTGTGATTGCAAAACCGCTTTTTTCACTATCACCAAAAAACAGGAAACTTTCTTCTGAAAATTCTATTTTTACATTTTTATAATAACCACCGTTAATCCATTCGTTGTCTCCGTAGGACAGAAAATTTTCACAAATTTCTTTGATACCGTTTCCTGTGTAAATTCTACGGTTTTTCCGGTTATCCAATTCCTCCTGATTAAGCACACGAATTGTTCTCTGCTGTTGTTTCCTGTTCTGGAATTCTGTTTTTTTCTCTGTTTGCAATGCCTGTGTCTTTTCCAGGTACATTCTGAGTATCATGGTAAAATCCATCTGAAGCTTTTGCCTGGGTGAATACTGTTCTACCTCTGTAATCACTTCATTTATCTTTGCAGCGGCTCCACGGAAACCTGATTTTTCCAGAAGCCCTGCCGCCTCTTTTAAATGTTTCAGCGCCTGTTCTTTAAAATATTCCGGATCGCTTTGACTGCTTTTCCAGTTATCTGTCACAGATGAAGAAATCTTTGACAACGTTCTGTGACCGGTATAGTCCATAGCCCTTTCATGACCGCAGGCTGTACAACTCTCTTCACTATCCTGATTTTCCTTTTCACAGCGTATGCATTTCCACATATTTCTTCTCCTATATCAGTAAATATTTTTATTGAAGCCCCTGATTTTTCATGCTTTTATATTCTATATTTCTAGTTTTTCACAGCCCTCAAACATATCCTCTGTATCTGCTATATTATATTTATATTTGATATTCTCACTTCCATCCAATTCTATAAGATTCTTGCACCCATAAAACATTCTTGACATTTCCGTTACAAATGTTGTGCAAAATCCCGTTACATTCAATTCCATGAGATTTTCACACCTCTGAAACATAGATGACATATCCGTTACACAACCAGTATTAAATCCTGTTACATCCAGGTTCATAAGATTTTCACATCCACAAAACATATACGACATATCCTCTACACAACCAGTATCAAATCCCGTTACATCCAATTCCGTAAAATTTTCACAGTCGCAAAACATCCCTGCCATATCCATTACATGAGAAGTATCAAATCTTGTTACATCCAATTCCTTAAGATTTTCGCATCCTCCAAACATGTCTGACATATTCGTTACTCGACCAGTATCAAATCCTGTTACATCCAATTCTTTAAGATTTTTACAGCTATCAAACATGCCTGACATATCTGTTACACGATCAGTATCAAATCCCGTTACATCCAATTTCATAAGATTTTTGCATCCTGCAAACATCCATGACATATCCGTTACACGACCAGTATCAAATCCCGTTACATCCAATTTCATAAGATTTTTACATTGATAAAACATCCTCGACATATCCGTTACACTGCCAGTATCAAATCCTGTCACATCCAATTCCGTAAGATTTTTACATTCACAAAACATAGAGGACATATCCGTTACAAGTACTGTATTGAACTTCGCCACATCCAATCGCACAAGATTTTTGCAAGTGCTAAACATATGGGACATATTCGTTACACGCGCCGTATCAAACATATCATTAAATTCTATTGCTTTTACTTCCGTATAATCTGAAAAAAGACCGCTACAGTCACTATTTGCATAGATTCTGCTCTCTGCACCTATTTTAAGAATTCTTCCTGCATCCTCTGTCCATGCCCAGATGGTTTCATTTTCATCGGATGATACATCCCAGGCACTTTCCGGCAGCTGACTTCTTTTAATTTTTACAAATTTTATTTTTTGAATATTTTTTCTCTCAATATGAGAACCCAGGACATATTTTTCATCATAATCCGTCCGTAATACATGCTTTTCTTTTACTGAATCTGTGCCACCTGTTTTAAAATAATTCTTTAATTCTGCTACTGTCATATTCTCAATATCATCGGCACTATCCACATTTGTTTTTTCCAGACACTCTATAATCTTCTGAAGATATTCTCTTCCCTGTTTTATAAAATACTCTGAAGTATTTTGACTGCTTTTCCAGTTATCTGTCACAGATGAAGAAATCTTTGCCAGCGTTCTGTGACCGGTATAGTCCATAGTCTTTCCATGACCGCAGGCTGTACAACTCTCTTCACTATCCTGATTTTCCTTTTCACAGCGTATGCATTTCCACATATAATCTGTATCCTTTCTGAAATTTTTAATCAATCAAATATTCGCGGTTCCAAAACCACAGATTCCACCTGTATCAGAACCCTTTTTCTTCGATCACATGTCTGCCCCGCGGTTCAGGTATTCATGGATTGAAATAAACATCCGCTCAAGCTCCAAAAGTGTACTTCTGTCACCGCTCAGCAAAGCAATACATTTGCCCCCGGCTATTAATTCTTCATCTCCGAATATGTTTATAGACCCGCATCCCTGAAATTCTTTCCAGGAAATAAATTTGGCACTCTTAAATAAATCTTTTGTATAAATTCCCTGCTCCGTAAGTGCAAAACCACTCTGTCCGTTTTTTCGCCAGGTATCATCGTGGATCAGATAAATGTTGTGATTCTGATAAATCTGCAGATTATTTATGAGATCCAAATTGTTGCTCCGGGCATTGTCAACAATCTGATTCGCTTCGTATGCGAGAAACTTATTGCAGATTTCTCTGATGCTATTTCCCTCATAAGTTCTTTGTCTTAACCTTCTGTCCAGTTCACTCTGATTCTGTACCTGAATTGTTCTTTGTTTTTTCTTTGCAGAGTCTGCTTTTTTCAGAAGTTCACACCCTGTAAACATACTCGTTCTATCCGCCAGACGATTTTCGACCGTGTTACTTCCCGTCAATTCTGTAAGATTTTTACAGTGCAAAAACATATAGGACATGTCCGTTACATTTGCGGTATTGAATCTGCTCACATCCAGCTTTGTAAGATTTTCACAATTCGAAAACATGCTTTTCATATCCGTGACGCAAGCGGTATCGAATCCCGTCACGTCCAGTTCATACAGGCTTTTGCATCTCCAAAACATCGAAAACATATCTGTAACATGTGCCGTGTCAAATCCACTTACATCCAGATTCTGTAGATTTTCGCAGGAATGGAACATCATTGACATATCTGTAACATTTGCTGTATCAAATCTGCTTACATCCAGTTGTGTAAGATTTGCACACCAGGAAAACATACCTGCCATATTCGTAACACCAGTAGTATCAAATCCGCTTACATCCAGTTCTGAAAGATTTTTACAGCCTTTAAACATATCTTCCATATTTGTAACACGAGCCGTATCAAGCATATTATTAAATTCTATTTCTTCTGCTTCCTTATAATTTTGAAAAAATCCCCCGCAGTCCGGATTCGCATAAATTCTGTTCTCTGCTCCTATTTTAAGAATCTTTCCTGCCGCTTTTGTCCATGCCCAGATGGTTCCGTTTTTATCTGCCGATACATCCCATGCGCTGTCCGGCACCTGGGTTCTGTCAATCTTTATGAATTCTACTTTATGAATGCTTTCTCGAAGAATCTCTGAGCCTAAAACATATTTTCCATTATTGTCCGACATCAATACATGCTTTTCTTTTACTGGAGCTATGCCGCCTGTTTCAAAATATTTCTTTACTTCTGACAATGTCATGTCCCACATGTCGCTCTGATCCGCATTTGTTTTTTCCAGGCACTCTATGATCTTCTGAATGTATACGCTTCCCTGTTTTATAAAATACTCTGGGGGATCCATGGGTATTTTCCAGTTTACAGCTACAGACTCTGAGACTTTTGACAGGGTTCTGTGCTGAATATAATTCATCGTCTTTTCATGTCCGCAGCCTGTGCATTTTTCTTCAACATTCTGATTTTCCTTCTCACAGCGTATACATTTCCACATACTTTTCTCCCACGTCTTCAAGCATTTTTATTATTTCGATCTACAGTCAGCAATTTTGCAAAGTCTGCCCTGCCATCTCAGGACTGACTAATGTCTGTTGAAAATCCCCGATTTTTTCCTTAAATTCCTGCATTCTCCAAAGATATCGTTCTTATCCACCGGATGGTTTTCAATAAGTTCTCTTCCAGCCAATTCTCTGAGATTTTCACAGCCATAAAACATATAGTTCATATTTTTAACGCTTGATATATCAAATCCTGTTACATCCATATCTGTCAGATTTTTGCAGCCCCTGAACATATAGGACATATCCGTTACATTTCCTGTTGCTAATCTGCTCACATCCAATTTTGTCAGACCTTCACAATCATAAAACATACAGTTCATATCCATAACTCTCGATGTATCAAATCCACTTACATCCAGTTCCATAAGATTTTTACAGCCCCAGAACATAAAGGCCATATCCGTTACATTTCCTGTTACTAATCTGCTCACATCCAATTTTGTCAGACCTTCACAATCATAAAACACAGCTTTCATATTTGTAACATTTGCTGTATCAAATCCACTTACATCCAGTTCCATAAGATTTTTACATTCATAAAACATAAAGGACATATCTGTTACATTTCCTGTATTCCATTCACTTACATTCAATTCCAGCAGACTTTCACAGACATAAAACATACCATTCATGTTCGTGACACTGGAAGTGTCAAATCCGCTTACATCCAATTCTGAAAGACTTTTGCACCCGTTAAACATATCTTCCATATTTATAACACAGGCCGTATCAAGCATATTATTAAATTCTATTTCGTTTACTTCTGTATAATTTTTAAACAGTCCCTTACAATCAGGATTTGCATAAATTTGGTTTTCTGCTCCTATTTTTAGAGTTCTTCCAGCGTCCTCTGTCCATGCCCAGACTGTTCCATTTTTATCTCCTGATACGTCCCAGGCACTGTTTGGCACCTGATTTCTGTTGATTTTTACGAATTCTATTTTATGAATGCTTTCTCGAAGAATATCAGACCTAAAAACATATTTTTCATCATTATCTGCCATCAATACAGGCTTTTCTTTTACTGAAGCTATGCCGCCTGTTTCGAAATACTCCTTTAATTCTGCCACTGTCATCTTCCAGATATCAATTGTGTCCGTATTTGTTCTTTCAAAAATCTCTATGGCTTTCTGAAGGTGTTCCATTCCCTGCTTCCTTAAATCTTCTGAAGGATCCACCGATATTCTCCAGTTTTCAGCTGTGTACTCTGAAACTTTTGACAGGGTTCTGTGCTGAATATAATTCATCGTCTTTCCATGCCCGCAGCCTGTGCATTTTTCTTCAACATCCTGATTTTCTTTTTCACAGCGTATGCATCTCCACATGATCCTGTCCTCGTTTCATTTCTTTCTGTTTTTTCTTCAGCTTTTCCCAGTCGGCGGCCAGCTCATCATTTCCTGTGCAGGACTCGTCTGCCATTTCTGCGGCGCTGTCCAGAATTCTGTCCATATGTCCGATGATGGATTTGATTTCCTTGTTCTGTTTTTTCTGGTCATTTACATTTTTTTCGTACTGATCCATAGTGTGTTTAAGATCTTCCATGGTCTCCTGTCCAAGGATCTCTACACTTCCAAAGGCGATCTGGTTGATCGTGTGGATGGAATTCAGCAGGATCTGGCTTCTTTCTGTAAGGATTTCCTTAAGAATTCTGTGCCTGTTATAATTGTTTCTGGCTTCTGCCAGACGGTTTACCTTGTTTACGAATTCCTTTGTGTCCGGCGTGAGCCTTTCTTTTCCACTTATGACGCGGCTGACTTTCTGTTCGTAATAAGATTTTTCCTCCTGATATGCATCTACCTCTTTTTCTGCAAGATGAATCTCTGTCAGGTATTCCTCCTGTTTTTCCTGTATTGCACGGATTTTAATCTCAAGTTCATCATAATGATCCTGGAATTTGAGTAAAAGATTCAGTCTGTGAAGCGTTTCCTCTCTTTTCTTACGGATGCGCTCCTTCTCCGAAGCTGTGGCTCCCGCAACCGGAAGTCTGGCAAATCGTATTCCTTCTGTCACTGCCGCCAGAACCTGATTCGCTGTTTTGAGATTTCCCCGGATCACCGCGCTTTCAAAAAATCCAAGCATACTGATGATCTCGGCATCTATATTTCCAAGTTCAAACGGCACTTCGTCCTCTGTACTCTTCCAGAGTTTCAGCACAATCTCTCTGTAGGTTTCTGCCTGTTCTTCACTCAGGCGCGTATCTCCATCCTGAAGTTTATGGTAGATTTCCTCCATCACTTCTTTTATTTTGATTTCTGACATACCATTCTCCCCTGTATTAATCAACTACTTCTATTCCTGAAAGGTCAATAGGTTTTTCCAGTTCTCCATTTGCCTCCATCTGTTCCATTATTTCACCCTCTGTAGGATCTCCTGCTTCAAGAACCTGTGTGGCCTGCTCAATACTCTCATCTAAATTCTTCTCTCCCAGTCCATCTAAACCTGTAACTTTTTCATCCGGGATTATTTCATCCTTCTGGCTTTGTGATGATTCTGCAACATTTTCCTGTATTGCCGGTCTTTCGAATACTCTGTCCATATGAACATATTTTTTCTCTTTTGGTTCTTTTTTCCACCGGACGGATGCAATATCCTCTGCTGCTTTCTGGATCTGTCCAAAAGTAACTTTCAGTTTTTCTTCTTCCAGAAGATTCTGTACTTCTTCCATGTTTTTGTTCTGACCATCTGTCAGTTCCAGGACCGCATAGTTTACTGCCAGGTTTGCAATACGTTCCAGTTCCCAGCAGTTCCGGTCTTTCAGGGCTTCCCTGATCTTTTTCTGTTCTTCTTCGCCTTCCGGACAGCAGGACGCCAGAAAGGCCTGCATAGCTTCTGTCAGTTCCTCTTCTTTAAACCTGCCGACCGGGCATATCGTAAACAGCTTCAGCATCCGTTCAGACAGTTTCTCTGCACTTTGTGCAGTAGCCAGTATTGTCGTATTTTCTGCATTCCTGCTGATCTGTTCCAGCCCAAATGCCAGCATTCTCCCTGCTTCTCTGCTTTTTATTTTGTCCAGGGAATAAAACAGAAGGATTTTTCTGCCCTCTGTCATTTTGTCATAGATTGTGTCTATCTGTTCTCTGAGTACTTCCTTATCTCTGGAAAGTTCTTCCCCGTAGACTTCATAAATCTCATATCCCTGTACCGCCCATTCACCGGCCGCTGCCCGCAGCAGCGTTTTCTTGCCAGTGTGCGCTTCTCCGATAAACAGCAGACAATTTCCACCGTCAGCTTCCGGATCCAGTGTAAATCTTAAATAGTTGATCCAGTTTTTTCTTCCTGCCAGATCGTCAAGTGTAATTTCACTCTGATATTCCTGTATGATCCTTTTTTCCCACTGCAGTCCCATATCATTTTCTCCTGGTTTATATATCAAAAGAAAACTCACCTGGAGTTTTCTTTTGATATATAAGTGTTATTTATTTTTTTACAAACTCGACACAAAAACCTATTGTATTTTCTCTCATCAGATTGTATTTTTCTGTGGAAATAAAAATCCTGTTTGTGATCTGCGTCCAGCCGCCGGTATCATTAAGCCAGAAGCCGGTTACCGTTCCGTCTGACTCGCTGGAAAAACCGGCCAGCGTTACCATATGGTTGCTGTACTCCGGATAAAATGCATCCACGATCTCTTCCAGGGGAACACTGTCCGGATCCTGAGCAAGTTTGATAGAAATTTCCAGCTGCCGTATCGGATCCTTCTCACGGTTGGAAAGTTCTTCCTGCATCAGATCTTGTGCTTTCAGACCGATCATAATGCTTTCCCCTGCACAGAAACGCTGTTTCATTTCCTCTACATCCGGGCAGAGCATTCCCTTTGTATCAATTTCTACCCAGTCCTGTATGATCCCTTCAAACTGAAGATTTTTGCTTCGGATAAAGCATTCCCTGTTTTCCGTTGACGTACCGCCGCCAGGTTTACAGATATCTGCCGACACAAATTCTGCCACTCCATCTGCTTCTGTCATTCTGCTTCCGGTCTGCTGGTTCACCATATTGCAGGATGCAATGATTCCGCAGGTTCCCTGATATCCTTCTACAGACTGGCCCTGCTGCAGGGTAAAGAAAGGATCATAGGCCTCATCAAACGCTGTGCCGCTCATTCCACCAAACCCGGTATGTAACTCATCCGCAGGATAGTACAGTGCATTTCTGACTGCGCTCATTTCGTTATTTATTGCCTCCAGAGCTGACAGATCTCCTGCTGCTTCGATCTCTTTTTTTATTTTTTCCAGTTCTTCCAGATAGCGCTCTCCGGATTCCTGGTGGGCTACCGTGGCAGGGCATCTGCATTCGTTGAAAATAAACGCATTCTTGATATCCTCAAACGGATTGCTGTTGAACATGTTTCCATCCTGCGGTATGCTGTGGAAATGATCGCTGCTTTCATTTAATACACTCTGGGTACTTTTGCCTCTGAATAAAGCTTTCCTTGTATGTTGTTGTTTTGGAGCACTCTCTCCTTTGCTGCCTTTGTCGTCATCTTCATCACCGTCATCCGCCTGTGTGGTTTTGTTGATGTTCATTTTGGCTTCCCACGCATCAAGTTCCTGCATGTAATCGCTGATCGGTGCAAAGATTACTTTTTTGAGTGCTCTTTGATAGATTTCTGCATTCAGGCGGATTTTTCCTGAAACTACTGCCTCTACCGATTCTTCATCATTTAATCCCTGCTCATCGCTTACCGCGATCAGTTCATGCTTGACGTTATTAATCAGTGCATCAATATCACGGTAGCTGCAGTTTCGGAAATCCTCTGCCATTTTTGCCCAGGACACACTGTCATCGATCTGGATCGAGGACTTGTTGAATTTGAATTCAAGATAATGGGTGATCGCCGGCTGATCCGGAAGCGGTACTCTTTCCATTTTCATTCTGCTGAGCATGGCAATATCGATCTTCTGTGGAAAGTTTGTCGCCGCCATCAAGAAGACTTCTTTTTTGGAATTTTTCATATGGTTAAACGCGGTAAGAAATGCTTCCGTAAGAGAAACCTTATGTGGTGGCAGCTCCGGTGTATTGCGGTCTGCACACAGGTTGTCGATTTCATCCAGAAACAGGATACATGGTGCCGATTCCTCCGCTGTCCGGAAGACATCTTTGACTTTCTTTTCGGATTCACCCTGATATTTGCTCAGGATATCACCGGACTCAATGCTCATGTACTTATAGCCGTCTTTCATCAGTTCATGGACAAATGCCTCGATCAGATAGGTTTTGCCGCATCCCGGAGGTCCATAGAAGAGAAATCCTGTCATGGCATCCATTCCAAACAGTTCAAAGAGTCCTTTCTTGTCTGCATTTTTGACATGTTTCTTAAGTTCCTGCTTCATATCTTCCATGCCGGCAACATCATCAAAAGACTGTTTCGGCATTTCCCGGAACCATTCTTTCCGGACATTCTCGTCCACTGCATCTTCATTCTCCGGAGACTTGCTTCCGGTCGCAATATTTTCGTTTCTTTTATTTTTGAGATGATCCAGAATCTTTTTGGACTTGTCCAGATGTTCGGCTCTTCTTCTCTCCCATCTTCGAAGTTCGTAAGAGTCCTCACTGTTTCCCAGAAGTGCGGTGATCTTGCGGCACCACTCTGATGCATCGGAATGCAGTCCTGCCAGCTCTGTTGTATACGGATTTTCGTCAGTGCTGATCGTGATTTTGTTGCTGACTCTCCGGTATTCTCTCTGAAGATCCTGAAGCATGTCAAGATAATTGTCTACACTCATTTCTTATCCTCCGCTTTGCTGCTGGTAATAAAATCAACGTTCACTTTGGGAGTTTCTTTTTCTTTCTCCGGATCGGCCACCTGTTCGATTACTTCCTGATAGGTTTCCACGAACAGCCCGTTTTCGGCCTTTTTGATCAGAGCCTCCATCTCTTCTCTGGAGTATTTTTCGTATATTTTTTCCAGTGCCTGATAATATTCCTTCTGGGAAATCTCCGGAACAGAAGTTTTATCCTTGTCTACCGGAACGGAGATTTCTGATTTTGTCCGGTTGAGTTCCTTTCCGTCTCTGGTATCAAGAATCTCACGAACCTTTGCACACAGCTGTTCTTCGGACTTTCCGAGAGAGAAGTTAAACCACGTTACTGTTTTTTCTCCGTCTTTCATGATAACAACCGGAAGCGAACAGAATTCGGTAAGGGCTCTGTTCCTTTCCATAAGATTTCTTACATCACTGAATTTCATAGCGTTCTTCCTCCTTTTTGCGATTGTCAGTTCATGCTTTCTGCTTCGAGTTCTTTGCGGATCTGTTCGTATTCCTGATCCATGTCACGGTTCTGATATACATTGTCGAGTATGTCATCCGGTGAAATAGTTACTGCATCTCCGTTCTTCCAGCATTTTGCCGCATAGTCCGGATCCTGAATCCATTTCTCAATATCCTCCACATCCATAATATTCTGAAGCGGGGTTCGGTCTTCCTGTACCATATCCATGTTCCGGAAGATTTTGAGTGTTTTAATAAGGCTTTTGCCTGCTCCGCCGGAGGAAGAATCCATTTTGGCTGCTTCTTTTTTAATTTTTCGGATGTCCCATGTTCCGATATCACCACTCAACCGATTGATTGCACTCAGGGCTTCCTGCATATCTGTCATGGTCTTTTTAAGTTCAAAATCTTCTCTCTGTTCTTCAATACGAAGTTTTGCTGCCTGGATGATCTGGTTGGAATAGTAGGCAACTCCCATCTTGGCACGTCTTCTTGGATTTTTTTTGCCCTCCTCTTCCTCAATTCTTGCCTGTTCCAGTTCGCTCCAGAACATCTTCTGAAACTGTTTTTCCGCATTCAGAAGTGATTCTTCTGTATCAAAGATCGTGTCACGGATGTAATCCTCTTCTTCTCTGCGCTGTTTCTTTTCTTCTTTTTTCTGTTTACGTTCCTGCTCTTTTTTCTCTGCGGCAGTCATTTTGTTTCTGTTTTTCTTTTCGAATAATCTCTCTATGATCGGTTTTCCCATTTTCATCACCTCTGCTTATTGAGTAATCATAGTACGATGGTCTTCGCTGTGTTTCTGTCTGCTGGCTTCCATCTGCTCTTCTCTTTCTTTTTCTTTCTGTTTGCGTTCTCTTTCTTCTTCCTCTTTGCGCTTCTGTTCTTTTACTGCCTTCTTTCTTTTTTCCTCTTCTTCTTTTTCTGCCTGAAGATCTCCATAAAATTCTCTCATCTTCTGAATATCTTTGTCCGAAATCTCATGCTGGAACATGGTTTCTATGGTAGTCTCAACAGCTTCATTCAGATTCTTAAGGCGTTCTTCCTCCTTTGCAGCCGCCTTTACATCTTCTTTGAAGTCTTCATATAAGTGATCCAGCTGTTCTATTGCCACATTTCCAAACAGCTCCGGCGTGCCAAATGCCACCAGATTAATGTTTGTCATCGTATCTCCGATCACCTGGAGATTCTTTCCTTTTTTGCCCTTGAGAAGTTCTGACGCTTTGAGCTTGTTTCGGCTGTCTATCGCATCATTCAATGCATTTACATACTGCTGGATTTCGCGGGTAAGCGGCTCTTTTTTCATTTTGACTCTTGTAATTTTGTCATTGAGCAGGGGATTGTTCGACAGCATTTCTTTTGCTCGCTGTTCAGATTCCTCTTTTTTGGTATTAAGCTCTTTGCTGTATGTCTCCAGCTCTTCAAGTGACTTCTGTACACGGTCCACATATTCCTGGCATCTTCCAAGCAGAAGCAATACATTGATGTCTTTTCTTCTCCTCCGTGCGATCTCCTGTCTCTGTTCTTCGTTTGAATAAATGAACGGGGTTCTTGTAAATTTAACACCCTCTGCAATTCCTTTGAGAAGTTTGGTCGCTGTTTTTTCATTGCCGGACTCCAGTGCGATTGCGAACAGCGCCACCAGCTGTACAAGATCATCGTCTATTTCTGTAGTATCCACATCAGAGATCGTGGCATCATCCAGTACCTGCTCAATCTTATCAATAACTCTGATATACTGCTCAATGCTTCCTGTACTGAGTTTGCTTTCCTTCTGTTCTGCCAGCATTTCGTAATTTTCAAGATCTATATTCCGCAGTGCCCGGCGGATCTTCTCGCCGCCTTCCGCATGCTTTGCTATTTTGGCCTGCTGCTCTCTCAGTTTGCTCTTTTCTTCTTCTTTTCGCTGCTGTTCAGCCAGTTTCGCTTCTTCCCTGGCCGCCTGCAATTCTTTTTCTTTCTTGTTTCTTTTCAGAAAATCCAACATAATATGCGCTCTCCTTCTATCTTGTTATCAGATCAAATATATCCAGGATAATATGGCGTATTCCTGCAATGATCAGTACCGGTACCATGGCCAGTGCCGCTGCCAGAATCACATAAATGATCAGCTGCAGGCCGTAATAGATATATTCTCCCTGTGCTTTCTCCGGGGATGCCAGCACCGGAAGTTTTGTGATATAAAACCCTATTACTGTCAGCAAAATCCCGCCGCGGTAACAATGTCCGATATATTTCATCGTATCGTCTTCATATCCTGTGACAAAAATACCGATCATGGAAAGCACAAAGATCAGTCCGTATACGATTGCCTCTACGGTAAGTGCCTTTGCACTGACACTTTCTCCTACTGAAAACAGATACATCCATGCAAAAATTCCTATCACAAACAATGCCGCAGTAAGAATAACTGCTCCCATTCCCACCATTCCAAGCTGTGACAGCCATCCTCCTGATTTTTTTCTGCCCCTCATTTCTGCCCTCATTTCTTTCCGGTAAATTCTGGTGTATGAAAGTTATTTATCAAGGATGCAGAAGCTTTCTGTTTCCACATAATTATCCTTCGTTCCAAGAACAACCGCGTAGTCCATACCATCCTCTGCTTTCAGCCCTGCATTCCAGAAAGAACGAATGTCCGGTGCCTTAAGTCTGATTTCTCTGCGTGTCTCTTTGCCGTCATTTCGGATAAATAACGTCAGTGTCATATCTTCGCCTGCTTCCATTCTTGCGAAATCTTCCTGGAACCAGGTACACTGGCCTTTTTTAAGATTCTGAAGCTGTTCTCCTACCGGAATCCGGGAGGTCTTATCAAGAACCAGCTTGTTACCGTCTTCTTTGTACTGGTATGTTTCCATCTCTATGGTTATTTTTTTGAGAATATTTTCTCTGTAATCGTGAACTGCTTTCTTGATAACCGGATCATCCTCGGCACCACCTACAACACTGATTTTGGGAAATCCACAGCGTGTGCAGACATTTCCGGTCAGTTCTTCCTTACATATCAGACATTTCATTTTCATTTCCTCCGTTTTCCATATATTTCAGAATCTTCTCGTATATTCTGCGGCTTTCTTTGATGCTCTCTTCGGTCTGTGCCAGATTGTTCTGTAGATATTTCTGCAGTTCTCCGACTCTGTTGCGGTCAAACATCCACTCACCCTGTAAGACAGGATCCTTACTGAAAAGTTCGTAGATTTCTTTTAATTTTGCCTGTTTGCTGCGCACTTCTGTCATCGAATCTCCAAAAGTTCCTTCCAGTTCCTCCAGTTTCCTGTCTACATGTTTCTGCTCTTCACACTGCCATGCATACTCATCCTTCTTATCTGTGATAAGCTTTTCACTTTCTTTGATCTTCTGCTGGATTTCTGTGATTTTGACTTCCATCTGGCGGATTTCCTGTTCTGCTTCTTCACTTTGCTGCTGAACAGATTCCTTTTCCTGTGCAAGTTTCTGTTTCCTGTCTTCCAGATATCTGGCGGTATCTTTCAGTTCTTCCAGATCCTGATTTCTTGCATCCAGTTCTCTGGTGTATGGCTGCATTTCCTGTTTCCTGGCTTCTAACTCCTGTCTTGCATTCCAGAGATCTGCTTCCAGTTCTTTCTTCTTCTGTTCCCACTCCGGAATTTTCTGTTCTTTTATTTCTGCAATCTCTTCTTTCAGGTTCTGGCATTTTTCTTCGATTCCCTGTGAAAGCCGGAGCGCATTTTCCTTTTCTTCGGTCAGTCTTTCGTATTCTGCAATTTTTTCCCGATTATCTCCGAGGTTCTGGGTGGTCTCTTCCAGCTGTGCAAGAATTTCCTGTTTTTTGGTAATTTCTTCTTCCAGGGCTTCCAGCTGCGTCATCGCTTCCTGGAGTTTCCTGTCGGCTCCGTTCCAGACGGGACGGTAATCCGGTTCATCAAATTTCGCCTGGTTTCGGCTCTGGATCTTGGCCAGTTTTCTTGCGAGATTACAGATAAAAAGAATCGCATCCTCTTCTTCCTGTTCATCATTTCCAAGATTCAGACGAGTGAGTTCCCCGCATCCTTTCTGAAGGTCGCTGCATATATCCTGAACCACAAATCCCATGATATCCCTGACCGTGATATTTTCTTTTTTTTCAAGACGCTGCAGTGTGTCCTCTGTCAGTTTAAATTCCATACTTATGTACCTCCACTTTTCGGATTGCAAACAGCTCGTCCATTTTATTATCCGGTTCCTGCCCTGTGATATTGCTTTCTGCCATCTGTTTCTGAACCAGATCATTCAGACTGTTCAGACGTCCCAGAAGTTCTTTCATATCGGTTGTGCCGGATCCTGTCAGCTGTGTAAGTCCAAGGTTTGCCGCATCCAGCATGTCTTTCAGTTTCTGGATATTATAAAGAAGTGCCTCATTTGATTTCTGGTAACGTCTGATCCATTCCTCCGCATGTGCGATATTGGTATCAAATTCTTTCAGTTTGTGCTTCTGGTCTGAAACAAGAGGACTGTTTTCCATTCCTTCATACATGGAACTTTTGAAGTTTTCTTTCTGCTCCAGATTCTGTTTTAATTCTTCAATAAGAGTATCCATTTCCTGTTTCTGGCGGTCATAATTATTCAGGCATTCCATAAAGTTCACCGACATCCGGATCGTTGCATCGAATGTCTTTTGTTTTTCTTTCTGAATCTCTTCTGTTTCACCCGGAGTTCCACTGTATGCGATCTTGTACCAGATATCGTTGAGGATCATCGTCACCGGACTGTATCTCAACTCCGGTGTATGGAGCAGGTAGAGGTCTGCATATTTCTCTATCTGGATCACACACTGTGCTGCATAGTTTTCGATATCCTCATAGTCATTTGAAACATTCCAGGGTGTCCGGACATGGTTCATGATCCGCTGGACTTTCTTGTAGTTTTCGTCCCAGCGAATTCCATATTCCGCACTCTGCTTTTCCAGTTCTTTTCTGAGACCGTTCATTGCATTGATCGTAGAATTTTCCTTCATAAATACAGGATATCTCGGTCCTCTGATCTTGCGTATTCTTAATGCTTTTTCTTTCCAGGATTCGTCTGACTCCACGATCATCTGATTTAATTTGTCCCAGGTTCTTCCGCTGTCAAGGCTCTTTCTCATTGCCCGCAGGTAACGGGAAGCTCCCTTTTCCATGAATGGTCTCAGTTCCGCGCGCACAGCAGGGTCACTGGCATAGATGTACAGCAGATCTGCATACTCTTTCCATCTGCTTTCGTCTCCCTGAAACTCACCTGACAGAACCATTCTATGAACCATACTTAAAATAGATTCAAGATCCATCTGGTTCCATACCTGCATTCTGTCTCCGTATTTCAGTTTCATATTCTGGTAAAAAGAAAGCTTTTCTTTACTTTTGAGTATGTCTGCAATCTCTTTGAAAAGAAATGGTTCTTCCTGTGCCAGACTGCACAGTTCTCCGAACGAGTTCTCTGCTGCCTTGGATGCAGTCAGTACGATCATTATATTGTCTTTATTTTCATTGACCTCATTCAGAAGAGTATCCCGGAATGTCCCTGTATGAAGCAGGTTTTTCATCATATTCAGAGGCATCACAAACGCATAGTTCTGATCCTTTTTTATCATCATCTGTATCCGGGATGTCATGATTTCTTTCCTGCCCCGGATCCCGTACATTCTGTATTTTCCCTGTGCAGTGTCTGACCGGGCGACCTGGCCTCCAAGGTATCCTGTCTCTGCCGGAAACTCATCCACCGACTTCTGATCCAGACAGTATACAGAAATTTCTTCTTTACTTCCCAGGAATGTTTTGACCGTGTTTTCCTGCTTCAGAAAATAAATCCCATCGTATTCCTGGCTCTTAATGCTGTAATAAAGGAACTGCATCAAATCCAGTTTCAGAAGACTCTCCAGATAGTAATCATCCGGTTCCGCAAACAGAAAATGAATCAGTCCTTCCTTTGCGTCAAATCCGCTCATACGCTGCTCCTTTCCTGATTTCTGTATTTGTTTTATTTGGAAGAATATACCGGTTTTACTGCTGTGATCTCAAATAATTCCGAGAACTTGGCAAGCTCTATTGTTTTGATCTTATCCGAAAATTTCTGTTTAAAAAGATCATATTCATTCACATGAACCCGCAGTACCTCTGAAGAATCCATGGAAAATCCGATCACTGCTGTCTTGTACTGATTTGTAATAAGACCGATCAGTTTGTTGCGGAACTCTTCTCTCAACGGCACGCGGAGTGCAGTTTCCCTCTCATGTCCCATATTGATTACAAACTCTCTGACCCCTCCGGCTGCGACAAAAACAATGTCCGGCTCTCCGGTTTCCGTCATCGGAAAATAAGGAACATCATATTCAATATCTTCTCTGTATCGGAATGCGTAATTTACTTTTGGTTCTCCATCCTGTCCTGTCTGATACAGAGCAACCGAGTACGGTGCTGTCTGGCGGATGCCCACAATTCCGGAGGCAAACAGTGCTGCACCGTATGAGATTGCCTTTTCACGGTCTTCTTCTTTCTGGATGATGTCTTTCATGCTGCCGTCAAGACTTCCGTTTTCGAAGATTTCATCAACCTGTTTCCGAACCAGATAGTAGTTGCCAAATCCTCCTACCAGCGCGATCTTGAAGGTTTCATCATTGCTGGTATCGATCTTGTGTTTCTGTATGAATTCCTTCATTTCCATAAGTTTGGAGCCAAGAACATCTCGGATAACTTCATCGTAAACTTCCAGAAGCGTTGCATAACTGATAACAACCTCTTCCTCCTTATATTCCAGCGTATCGAATTCTTCTTCCTCCAGATCCTCGAGGTCCATTCCGTTGTATGCAATAAACTGACTTCGGATTTCTCCGGTTCTCGCTACAATGCTTGCCTCCAGCTGATTTACAAGGCGGTAAAATTTGCCGTCCGGCTGTGGAAGATCATCCGGATCCCATAGTTCGTTTTTGATAAGGGCACGCTCTGCCACACTTTCCATGTAACGCATACCTGCCTGCCCGATCTTACCTTCTGTATTCTCCCCGGCTCCTGTACTTTCCAGGACTTTGATCTGCATCGCCTGTCTGCCATCCGGTCCTGGTTCTGCACTGATACTGGTCAGATTAATATCCAGTGTTCCTCCGCCGTAATCGACAAGAAGGATGTGTCCGGAAAATGGTTTTCCCTTAAGAACCATATAATTATACGCAAAAAAAGCACCTGCACAGGAAGGTTCACTGACAACCTTGACTCCCTCTGGTCTCACGTTCGGCAGCTGCTGACAGATATCTCTGAGTGTTCCTCTTCCTGATACGGTATTCATTTCCTGAAACCAGACTTCCGGTGCTCCGATTACCAGATTATCAATCTCTGATTCTCCACATTTTGCTTCTGCCATCTGTACGATATTTTCAAGAAACTCCTTTGTCAAACGTACTGGTGTATATTCCTGGTCAAATCCTCTCTTAGCCAGTTCATCCTGATCATTTTCGGAAATAAGCATCTTAAATCCACCAAACATTCTTGTTTTGATCTGACCGGTGGCATTCTTGGCTGTGACACCGAAGCTTAATTTTTCTTTTTTCAGTGCTGCGACAGTAGGAATACACGGTGATGTCATTCCACCGAGCAGCAGTGCATCCAGTGATTTATTATTTTCATCGTATAACGATGCAATCGTATAAGTACTTCCAAAATCAATTCCCAGATTCATACTGTTCTCCCCTAAAACTGCTATTTTTTCTCTGTTTTCTGAATTTTTATAAATATTCAGAGTACTTCTTTTTTATTATACCGTCTTGAACTATCAAAAGCAACAAAAGTATCTCTCAATTTCCGTTATCTTTGCACTTATCGAACAATTCTTTCATCCATATATGATAACAAAGCATTTATCAAATTTGTTTTTCTATGTTTCGAATATCAAAAAGCAGCATCATAGTTCTACACTATAATGCTGCTTAAACTTATCGTTTTAACTTTCCAGTTATTCGATATTTCTCTTTTATTCTGTACCGTCTATTTCATCCAGCAGTTCCTCAGTAATAATACCACGGACTTCTTTTTTATTATCTTTTTGCCACTTTTTTAATTCGCCAAGGCTGCCTGGTCCAATGAGTCCATCAGCAGGAACTCCCAGACCATTCTGGAGACGTTTCATGGACTCTGTGTCATCTTTTAATATCATGTCTTCATAGTATTTATCATGAATTTCCTGAACCATATTTTCATCCAGTTCTGTATCATCTAAATAGTAGAAGAGTTCCATAATTACATCATATCTTTCGTTTCGTCCTTTTTTCCAGTTTGCCCAGAATTCGCTTTCATGGTCTGCAAGATCCTCTTCTGTCACATTCTGAGAAGCTTCCCATAATACCTTAATGCTGTCCATATAACTGTCCTGGATGAATTTCTGATTGGAACCTTCTTCCCCGACAGACTGTTCCTGATACTCTTTTAACGCCTCATATTCGGTATTTGTACTCGTCTTCATCACTTCCATAAATCCTGCGAGATCATTTGCAGTTTTCTCTGAACCTTCCAGGTCTTTAACCGCATTTTTCATCTCATTCCAGTCATCTGTAAAGGCTTCATTTACTGTATTTACAAAGCCATCCCAGTCAGCCACTGCATTATTCTGCTCTGTTTTATTCTCTTCTGCCGCCCAGACAGGCACTGCGGCAGTACTCATACATATTGTCAGCATTAATGCCACACATATTTTTCTCATCATTTTTCCTCATTTCACAGGAGCTCTCTTCTATGCTCCAAGAATCTTAATTCCTTTAATATAAGTCTCTCCATATCTTTTCTGAAGATAAACATTCACATACAAATCAATATCTGCTCCTGACATGGTTACTGTAGCCCTGCATCTGACTTTCCGTACTTTTCCCGGTAAGCCAAAACGGGTCGGAGTTAATTTTACAGTCCTTATAAAATCCGAAAGGGTCATCCCTTCCGGCAGATTTCCCCAACCTCCCATTGCATCTACAATCTGAGTCAGGATATCACCCATATCTTCACCGGTAGCCAGCTGCGCGGTACCTATCGCAAGCTGGATTCCCTTAGTTGTCATACTTGGATACATGCAGTTAAGGATCTGCACTGGTTCAAGGTTATTGCATGCATTCTGAAATTCACTGATGACCTTCCGGCTGCTGCCCCTTCCCGGGCTTAAGTATGCCAGGCTTCCTCCACCTGCAAGAATAATTACCAGCAGAATGATTCCTATTATTTTGCCGCCTGAGCCACTGGAAGCTTTTCTCTTTTGTTTCACCGGTGTTTTCTTTTTTTTCAAATGACTCATCTTTTACACCCCGTTTCACATAGTTGCATTTTTAGATGATGTTTTCTGTAATTTTTTCCACATCAATGGCAGTTTCCTGTTTTACCGGTGCTGCCGTTGGTATTTCTGAATCTTTCTTTTTCTCTGAACTTTCTTTTTTTTCTGTTGTTCCCGGTGTCGGTGTTGATGTCGGCGTTTCCTCTGGAGTTTCTGTCACTTCCGGAGTTGCCGTTGGTATTTCTTCCTGGGTTGGAGTTATTTCTGCTTTTTCCTCATATTTATCATCAGAATTTCCTCCACGTAAAAGATAGCCGCATAAACCTCCGCCTGCAAAACCTGCAATCAAAAATACTACCATCAGCACAGTCAGAATTTTTGTTTTTTTTCTGTATCTTCCAAGCTGGCCTTTCATGTTCTTCGGAGAATCCTCTGTCAATTGCCTTATTTTTCTGTTTAATTCCTCTATTTTCCTTCGATTCTCCTCATTCTCAGTGCTTGCAGTCAGATATCTTGTTTTGATATCCTGGTATTCTGCTTTAGCTCTTGCCAGTCTGTCTAACTGCTTTTTACCTGCTTCACAATCCTTTCTTAATTGTGCTGCCTCCTGCTGGAACTTTTCTTTCTCTCCCTGCGCTGTTTTTACCTGTAACTTATAAGAAGTTTCTTTCTCCTGAAATTCCTGTTTCTGTTTTTCCAGGCTGGCGATGTGTTGTGCGATCTGAGATTCCAGTTCTTTTTTGAGTGCGCTCAACGCCTGTTCTTCATGAATTTTTGCCTTGCTTCTGATTTCTTCTGTTTCTTCTGCGTGCTTTTCTTTCTCTGTCTTCAGAATATTTTCTTCATGAACTCTTGCTTCACTCCTGATCTGCTGAGTCTCCGCAGTATGCTTTTCTTTTATACTTTTTAATGTATCTTCGATAGCTGTCAGTTTCTCAGCACACTGAAATTCCTGTTTCAGAAAGTCAAGATATTTCCTGTTTTCCGGATCTTCAGGATTCTGAAGCATCTGCATGATTTCTTTTGTAAGCGTACCCTGCTCTGTTTTCTCTACAAAAAAAGAATATAATACGTCTTTGCGGATTTCTTCTTCCTGCATCAGACCTTTCTGTGCATAATATGCCTTATAAATCTGGCTTACAGTATTCACAGACGCTTTTTTCCACCAGAAAATATCTCCTGTCAGTAAACTTTCTGTAATATTTCGCAAATGCTTAAACGATGGAGCCTTTTTGCCCACCTCGGCATTTTCCAGTACATTTTTTTCGGAATATTTATAACAGGTATCGCAGACTGGTCCCGTCAGACCACAGACCGTATTCAGAATCTCGATTTTTTTCGGATCGTAGCAGTATTCCTGCTGCTTCGCCACATCAAAACATACCACTGGAAAACTGAAGTCTCTGTTTTTCCAGGCACTTCTTTCCATTGTAAAAATATGAATAGGCAGCCCCTGATTGTTTACAATCAGATTTTCAATATCTTCGGTTGTAACGTTTGTCGCAAATCCCATACTCAGACGCAGTGCTGCTGGAATCAGAAGATAAATCTGACGTAATAATTCCATGGAATTTTTTTCTGCATTGTCCATCAGAATTACAAATCTGGATTCCAGATTCTCTTCCTGGACAGTCCACAGTTTTTCCATAATGTGGATGACTGTATTTTTGTCTTCCGGATCAATGTTCCAGTCAACGGATTTATATTTTCTGTCGAATAATTTTTCAGGATCTGTGGACTCCCTGAACTCACTTTCCTCTATGTAATCTGTTCCAAATACATGCCGGAAGAAATTTTTTCCCCGTAATTCGCCAATACTGCAAAGGTAGTAGTTTGCATATGTAGCTTTTCTTTGTATATCTGCTTTATCTTTCAGTCCAAAAACTCCCACATGGTAATCGATTCCTTTTACTTTTTGGGAATTCTTTCTGTAATAATACATGTAAAAAATATTAGACCGATTTCCAGATAATCCTGTAGTAAAGCTGTCATGTACCACTTTATCAAAGGCATAGGTATCCTGAACATATATATCGTTCAGAAATAATGAACAGGATGCTTCACTGATCTTATGTAAAAACTGGCTGTTATCACATCCGACCAGATAACCGTATTGTTTATCCATATTATAGTTCTTCCTCGACTTTCTTTTTTTCAGACATCATGTTCCCTTACCAGGGCATCCACTCTTGTTTCCGGCGTAATATGACGCAGACGTTCAAAAAAAGTAACCTCTTCATTCCAGGCATCTTCAACATCACGGTCAAAAGCTGAAGGATTCAGAAACAGATGTCTTACGGCATTAATTCTTGCCTCAGATTCTGATGTGTGGAATTTTTTTCTGTATTTGCAGTCTTCTTCAACATCATTACTTAAAACATAGGACTCATTATAAGATGGAATTGCTGAAAATGTATATCCTGTTCCCTCAACTTCAATAAGACCTGTTACCTGCAGGATCCATTTCCACAGATCTTCCAGATATACCGGGCTGAATGGTACTTTTCTGCCTGCTTCATTTTTGTAAGGGGGGATTGCATTCATATCGCCTTCATATTGTACCGCCCCTCTGCCCAGTGCGGAGCAGGACATCATAGAAACATAGGTTGTCTGTTTCATATCTCTGATAACATCACAGCAGCGGTCTATCGCTTCCTGAATATCTTCGTTGGAAAGCTGGTCATAGATATCCCGCATTTCTTCCAGTCTGCTTTTGTGAAATAATTCTGAAGAAATTTCCTGATCATCCAGAGGATTTTTTCTGATCTGTCTCATCTGTTCAAAAATATCTTCAATGTCTTTATCGGTGATATCTTCATCGATGTCTGTCATATTAAATGAATCTTTATCCGCCTTCGTTGCAACCACACATAATGGCGGAATATCCAGCGGCAGTAATTTTCCCGGCTGTAATATGTTTTCACTTCTTCTCAGTTTTTTATAGATTTCCTGAACAATAATCATGGCAGCCTGAGGATTGATTTTCTCCTCTAGGATATTTTCTGAGATATTTTCTTCTTCCGATACTTCCTGTGCTTTCTGACTTGCAGCATTTCCATAGTTCTTCTGATTAATGCTGGTACAAAGCAGATAGCACTGACAGCTGTTAATCAATGGATACATCTCCAATGCATCCGCGCGTACCGTTTGTGTTTCCTTGTCGTAACACATTTCTCCGGCAATATCAATAAATGTATAAATTGCCTTTTTCTCTGCTCCTTCTGAAGTAAGCAGAAGAGAGGCATTAAACGTAGCAGTATTTGTCTCTGCTGCTGTTTTTTCTACTGCCCACCCATTGCGGAATAACTTCCTGTTCTGTTCCATATAAGAATATCTGCTGTCACACAAAATATTATTTGGAAATTTCACACGATATCTGCTGTAATTAGAGGTCATTTCCTCTATCATAGATACGATAAGACTTGTCTTTCCTGCACTCTGAATTCCAAGAAGTCCAACCAGAATATGCGGATATTTGCCCGTATTCTCCAATACCGGCTTTCCGCAGTCCGGACAATAACCTCTGATTTTTCTTGGTGCTACCATTTCTTTCATATTAACCGGATTCGGCTCATCAGAATAAGTGACTGTATAAATCTGATCACTGTTTCCGTCCTCAAAAAACTCTGGCTTCACCCAGAACTGTGCTACATAATTATCCAGATTTTCTCTGTCCGTATCCTCATCTTCGTCTGAATTGTCTTCTTTCAGTGAAATGCAGTTATATACAAATTTATTACTCAGTGCGGACACATAACGTTCTTTCATCGCAACGCGGACCGCATCGTTTACAAGGCCTGTATCTATCACATCTTCTACTGCGTCTTCCAGCTCATCTCTGGTATATTCCAGCATCTGATTTTTCAGTTCAGTTCCTCCGGCATTTTCTGCCATGATCATAAGGAACTCCCGAAGTGTTATGCGAATTTTACTTGGAGTTCCATGCTGCAATGGATTGCCCGATCTTTCTGCAAACTCTTTCAGTTTCTCCACCGAAATCAAAGTAACTCTGCTGACGGAACCCGTAGGATCAATAACATTTTTTAATCCAAGAAACTCAGCAAGATCAAAGCTTATTTCTTCTCCTCTGTGCTTTCTTCCGCAGTCCACACAATAATAATCATGTATCATTTTTTCACCTGCTATCATCCAATTTTATATTTCTCTCTGACAAGTGGGTCTACCCATATAGAGTAATCATTCAGAGACTCGCCTTCCGGTAATACAAAAACATATTTATCCTGTAATTTCTTTCCGTCAGGGTTCATAGGTTCTATACATTTTTTTAAAAACGGATATCGTTCTTTTGTGTCATCATTCTGGAGTTTTATGTACTGACTGTTGATTGCTTCCCCTTCGCAGTCCACCCATTCCACAGTGATCATGTGTGCGCCCCTGCCATAAAAGCGTTTCGGTCTGATATCAAACTGAAGTTCTCCCTGCGGTCTGCCGCCTGAATGATAAAAGCAAAATGTGTCCAGAATCTGTTCTCCTGATTTTTCGATCACACGGATAAACATGGATTTGCCGGATTCCAGGCTGACACCATAGGTTCTGCCCGCCTGCCAGTATTCTATTTTTTTGTATTCTTTCTGTTCCTCTTCTGTATCCCGTAAAGTAAACTCGCAGTAAAACGCCTGCTTATTTTTATCCTTTGGATCCTCAAATACAGAAAAAATTTTATCCGATATTTTCACACGATCTTTTAACATACTTTTCAGCCTCTTAATCCAGTATTTTGTTTAACATTTCTTCTGCATTTTCTTCTTCCATATCCACAATATTTCTCTCTTTTATAAGAACTATCTCGCATGGATAAATAGGTGCATATCTAAATGCGTTCTCAATTCCTACAATGTTATAATTCATCCTAATCCAATTATTATAACAATTTCCGCCTATAAGAACTATTACATCACTTATTTCTGGAATATACCCTGACATATGACTGATTTCAGTATCTTGATTAATATTCTGAAAGCAATTGTCAATATCCGAATATTTTCCTGCATTTTTCAATTCGCGAAGATATCTCTGCTGTTTTTTATGCAAATCACCTTTTCGATCTTCCAGGTCTTCCAGAATTTTCAGAATTTTTTCACTAATCTGTGTTAGCAAATGCACAGAAAATTTCTTTATTTCTTCATCCGTTTCTTCAGTTTCACTATTACCAAGAACACGATTAACAAATGTTCCTCTCTGAATTTCTTCTCTCAAAGCACATCCATCTTCGTAATACAATTCAGTTCTTACATATTCCTCCAATCCGTTCATATCAGGATTTCGAAGTATTTCTTCTTCGATATCTCTGACAAACTGCTTCCTCTGTTTCTGAATCATTGGATGGTCTGTTGAAACCTCTCTGACATGCCAGAAAAAGAAATGCCTGCGATACTCACTGACACTTGCCGGATATAACTGAATATTATCTTCAAAACTGTTTTTTCTTCTTCTGAATTCTTCCAGAACTGGCTGCACTGCCGTTCTTGTTTTTACATAAAACTGGTTACGGTCAGGATCCTTCTCCTGCGTGTTCCAGGCTTTGATTTTGTCAATTTCTCTCTGGCAAAATTCTGCACGGTCTTCGTAATAATCTGCATACTGAAGCATTTTGAGATAATTTGCCTCATAAATTGGTTTTACAGCCTTCTGATGATCTTTTCTGCTCAAAATATGAAGCATTCGAGCCAAACCATGTTCCTGCGTATCCAATGTTTCAAATCCTGCAGCATACAGTAAATATTCCCTGTATGAAACCTTTGTAGGAAATTCCTTCCCAAGATTTTTGAGAATTGTAACCGTTTCTTCTTTTCTCTGTTCCAGTGGTTTGATATTTTCATAGCTGAAGCAGAATATGTGCTGCTGACTGATTCCCGGAAGAAGTTTTGCTAATTCCTCTACTCTGTTATTGATATTCCTGTACTGTTCTTTATCCAGCTTTTCCAGCGGCATATAGCTGCAAAAAATCAACCTCTGGCTGTCTGGCAGATTTATTTCCAGCTGATCCACTTTCTTGCGGATCAGCTGAAATAAATCTTTTCCTGTTATGTTACTGTACTCTTTATTCAAACAGTCCAGTAACAGATATTCCGTTGCAAATTCTTCAAAACAGTCTTTTAGATAACTTTCTATAATCTCCTTACGACTATCACTCTGATAATTCATAAAAATCACTAAAGCATCTTGTTCTTGATCAAACGCATTCAAAATTGTTGGCATTTTATACTATCTCCTATTTCATTTTATATAAAATTTTCTATAGTATTTTGTGCTACTTCATAAAATTCACAGATATCTTCTATTTCATTTGACATGCCCTTATCAAGACCATATCTCTCTCTCATATCCTTTATCGGATTTCTAGTATCAATAATATCTATATATTTCTGCACCTCCCCTTTAAGTCCTTCCAAACGTTCCTGCAGCATTTCTTCAAATTCTTCATCATCAACTGTACTTAAAACAGATTCTTTCATATTTTCCAACGCTTCCATCGTGATCGCCTTTTGTCCAAGCATTTCGCAGAACTTTCGATAAACTATCGGTATAATCAAATTATCTTTATTTAATTTTTCATCAATTCCACTCATACGTGCTTTTGCCTTAGCATTCAGCTGAATAATTTCTTTTGTACCATTTCTTCTATCTCCTTTGACCGTCCATAAAATCTTATTCTCACAATTAATTACGTGATATAAATACAGTTCACAGAATATTTTAGCTTTTTTATTTCTTTGCTCTGTCTCCCATTTTTCTTCCAACACTTTAATAATTTCTTTATATCGTCTAATTGTTTCTTCCAATTCCTTGTATAACCAAGTATTTTTTCTCATGATACGTTTCATATAAGCTCTATGTTCTTTAGCAACCTGCGCTTCCTTCCATCCTGCCACCGCTATAATCTGAGTAAAATCAAACCCATCTTCAAAAAACGCAGATCCTGTAAGAATAATTGGTTTGCGATATATTTCAGTGCTCTGTGCTGGATTAAGAGCTGCCAAAAAGTCAAACAATTCTTTGCCTTTTTCTCCTGTGTATTCTGAAATATCAATGTTATCCCAACTCTTTGGAATTACATTTAAGTAATATCTGTATTTATTGTTATCTTCAACACATTCAATGATTTTTTCTTTTAATGCATATTCAATTTTCTTATCAAATTCATTTTTACGATATCTCGCTTCCATAGTATTCTTGTCAGAGTCAAACTCATTTTCATATGCCGCTATATTAATAGATGGATGATGAACCCAACTCAAGCCTGTACTAAAAAGTTGTTTTTCTTCCTGCGTAACTCCATCTTTATATTCGTCTTCTGTATAGTCATTATGATACTGTCCATTACATGTATGCGTTGTATCATTCATGCTACTCTCATAACATTCTTCCCATTTTGGAAGATCCTGAAGTGATGCCAATGCATGTCCTACTGATGTAGTATAACAAATAATAGTATCCGCAACACTCGACCACTTTACTCCCTTAGTTCCTGCTCCTTTTATGTTAATATTATCCATAAAAGCAGTTTTTACAATTGAACTGTACTGTCCCAGACTTAAGCTTTTAGGAATAAGAATCATTCTATTTACAGTATACGTACTATTTGGTAGCACTTTGATGGATGGCTTGCTACATTGTTCTAATTTTTGCATAATGTCTCTGACTTCGTTATTAATAATTATCTGTTGTGCCTTAGCGTTAGTTACACCTTTTAATATCTCATCAAAATAATCTGTAATAGAAAGACCTAAACCATCCGACACATCCGTATATTTTCCAAGTTTACAACATTTGCTCATAATTTCGTCAAAGTGTTTTCTGGCTTCCCCAGTATTTCCGTTGACCCAACATTCAGTATGTGCCATAAAATCATTAATCAGTTCCTCTTTAACGTCCTGTACAGGTACTCCGTTAACTTTTCTGCTTACCTGCGCTTTTACCCACTCATACATCTTGCTATTAGAACAAAGATTTACTCCATTTCTTTCTCCCGTTGTATTTGCGAATTCTTCAAAGTCTGCGGCATCCAAGCATTTGCCTACTCCCGTATAATAATCCATCATTATCTCAATAATATCAGCAAAGCAAGAACAGTCGCTTACAAAAGCCTCAACTCTTTTTGCATAGTCTGTTTTCCAGCTACCTGATTCTCCCTTTATTCCTTTCGCAACTCCATGATATACATCATTATGAACCGCATCATCAACTTCATCTTTCCAGTCATTTACCTTTGAGTTAGTAATTTTTTCCTTTACACGCCCAGCAATCCCCTTTACTGGTTCAAGCTTTCCCGGATATTTCACTGATTTATTAGCAAGATTTTCTATTTTTTCTGTTACTGTTGATATCATTGTTTTCAGGCAAATATTCGAAAAATCTTCACGCTTTCCAACAGAATCCATATTTCCCTCTCCTGTATACAAATACTCCAGAGCTCTTGGACCAAATGTTTTCATTATTGATTCTGCTACTACTTTAAATCCCTCAAAACGATTCTTTAATTTCTCAATCATTTTGTCTATAGCTTTCTGCCTGACTGTTTCCTTTTCAAATCCCTCTATATACTGTGTGAACTCACCATCAACTAATTCAGAATATCCTACATCCCATTTATTTTCTTTAAATTCAACTGAAGCTTCAATATCCTCATAAATGATATCCCACAGCGCGTCCTTATTTAAAAGAATTGATGACTCAACTCCCAAAAGTCTTCTGATCTGCTGTTCAAAATCATGACTGCTGAGATGCTGTGTCTGCGTACAAAATGCTGTATTTTGTACGTCACTATTATCCTTTACATAAAGTTTCCTACATACTTTGCCAACAATATTGGGGATTACTATTTTCTCTGGTATAGAAGCATGTGCATACCCAATTCCACTATAAGTATGAGAGTCTTCTGGAAATGTATTGACTTTCAATATTCCCTTATCTGAAACTGACTCTTTTAAAAAGCAAAGCTGCCGCGCAGTAATAATATTGCTATAAAAGGAATTCTGATCAAATTCTCCCTGACTATCCGCAATTAAATTAACTATTGTTTCTCCAATCATTTCAACAGCATCGTCATAATCTCCTGAAATTAAAATCGGATAATCAAAAATAGTTCTTCCTGCTGAAACGACCACTTCTGTGTTTTCTGACATTCTGAATGTTGCTTTGCTGTCCATGTTAAATCCCATACTCATATAACTTTCCAGCTCTTTCAATGCAGCAAATCCATTTCTATACATAGCAATTCTTTCTTTATTCGTTGTATAAAATTTTTTTGCTGTATCTGGTAACATAAGATAGCCATAAACGCGCACAGATCTTTCGGCTGGGCAGGCCTCTCTGGCTGCAACAGCCAAATTTATAAACGTACCACTTCCATTACCACCACCAAGTCCTGACAAAATCATAATATCCACCGGTTTATCACCATAGGCTTTCCATTCACCATCAAATAAATCAGAAATCATTTCTCTGAATTTTTCATAATTTGTATCTCCATTTTCATTTTGGTCCAAAAACTTGATAAGTCCCGTCATACGATCTTGTGCTGCACCGTTTGGATCTATCATTTTAATATTATAGTTTTGTGGCATAATACTTCTAAAAAAAATACTTCTATTATCATTTCCATTTTTATCTTTGTCCGCAAATCTTTCCTGTGCTCCGGCAGTTGAGATGTTTATGGTAGTGACACCTTTTTTTCGTCGATTATTTATCTGTGCCGTATCTGAATCCACGACAATGAATTTCACAAATTTTTTATAATCGACTGTAAGTTTTTGATCGGCAATCCTCATTGCTGTATCAATGGCTGTCATGCCACTTCCTCCAGTACTGATTACTAGCGTAAGTCTTTCTTCGCCTGCTTTTCGCAAAACAGCACTTCCAAACAATGTTCCGTTTCCCACATCTACACTATCTAAATCATCTACCTGCAACATATTTTGAAGTTCTGTTTTATCATTTTTCTCCAACATATCAAAATTCCTCCTCATATCGTTATTAGTGTCTTTCTAATGTAACAGTAATTCCATTTTTCTTAATGGTAATCCTCTGGCGTTTGCCGATTGCCAGTTTTCTGGCGCGTTTTTTGTCAGAGATCACATGACCGTTGTATATAACCTCGTCTGCTTTTTCCAGTCCTGTGATGAATACCTTCTTATTGATATTGTTTCCGGCTACCAGCATAACGTTTCCAAATCCTGATGGAATATCCAGGTCATTCAGAATGTTATCCAGTTTGCATTTTGACTTCTTACCGTGTTTGGAAGCTCCCAGTTTCTTTCTGTCAGCATGCTTTCCATTATTCCCGCTGATGTCCCAGATGCCGTAGATCTTACGATTTCCAAATACTACAAACAGTAAAACAATTACAATAATCAGAAGAATTACAAGTATGATTACATATAATTTGATCTGCTGCCATACCACTGTTTTGGCATTTACAGATTCCACTTCCAAATTCATATTGCATACTACTGATGCATCACTTCTGTCTTCTGCAGTTACCTTGTATACTGCTTTCCCTGCGTTTAATGCTTTTACATGAAATTCTCCATCTGCATAATCCACACTGATTGCATCCGAGCCATTCTGCGGTTCAAGCGTAATCACTGGAGCGATGTCATCCGGGTCCTCAAAATATTTCGTCCAACTGATACTCTTCTCGCCTTCTTTGTCTACTCCTGTCAGATTTCTCAGAAATCCCGGCATAGAATCTGCATTGTAGGAAATATAAATTCTGGCTGTATCCCCGGCTTTTAACTGCAGCGACTGATTATTGATCTTGATTCTGAATGTCTGAACCACTGGATTCTCCGGATCCATACTGCCATCATTTGCTGTGATATTAACTTCATAATCCCCTGCTGTCTGACCGGCATCCACAGTCATGACACCATCTTCTGTGAAGTCCACTTTCATATCAGCAGTTTTGTCAAAGCTGGCTGTATATGTAATCTTGTCACCGTCATCATTTGTAAAATACTGAGAACAGTCAATCGGTCCAATCTTACCGCCAACACTTGTTTCCTGATCTGGAATCGTGCCTTTGGCTTCTGTTGGGATGTTTCCTACATGGAAAACATACGCTCCACTTTCCTTTTTCTCATTACGGAACTTCTCGCTCTCGACAACTGCCTTAACTGTATAAGTTCCACTTCCGTCAAACTGAAGACTTCCCTGATAGTTGTCTTCTCCTCCTGTCATTTCAACTTTCTGACCACTTTCTTCTACATAGAGGAATGCCTTGCTTCCTTTATAGAATGTTTCGGAAGAATATGGCGAGCCGTTATATATATAGGTGGCTGTAAAGTCAATCTTTGATCCTTTCGGAATGGTTGCCTCATTGCTTCCATCTTCCAAAAGATCTGTCTGTGCATTCAGCTGGAGATTCATTTCACGGATAGAAACAGCATACATGCCAATCTCTACACCATCTGTACCTTTGGCAATCACACTCCATTTGCCTTCTTTTGGAGTCAGCAGTTTGGCTGTAATATACTTATCGCCAAATGTTATGATTTTGTTTTCATCCTTTGTGTCCTTCTGGTAAGAAAATTCCTTGCCATCGGAGTTTCTGATCACGATCTCACTGACTTCACTTGTATTTCCTGTCAGAGTGATATTCGTCTCTGCGATCATTTCATCAATATCAAAATCAAGTTCTACCTGTCCATTCTGAATCGTGCCGGAAGCAGTAGTCGGTACTGCATCAAAAAATTTCGCGAAAATCTCCGAAAAAGCGTTCTGGGCTTCTGTAGGACTGTTAAGTTCTATTCTCGCGCCGCCGGTTTCTTCAGCAATCTTTGGCATCTGGTAAAAAGCGATTTTTCCATGATAGTCTTCTTTTCCTTCTGCATTTCTGCCTGTTTCATTATTTAACTGGTCATAGTTCAGTTCCAGGCAGTAAATAGGCCATCCCATTTCTTTTGCTTTGGCTTTTGCCTGATCGATACTTGTGTAATCATAACCGCCGTTATATCCATCTGACTGTCCGGAAACACGTCCATCACTGAGAAGGATAATACTTGCAGACTCTGATACAGTTCCACCATCTTCCAGGATTTTGCATGCCGCCTGCAGTGCATATCCAATCTGTGTGTATGCATTGGTATTTATCTGTGAAGTAACAGAATCAATAACATCCTTTGCCTGCTGTTTCTGTTCCTGACCTGCGATATTCTGTAATTCAAAAGCCTGCTCAATCTGATAATTTTCTCCTGAATTTGCATCCAGCACATATGCATTGGCACCATAATCATTTCCCAGTGCCACAACAGCCAATCGCGCATTCTCTGCCGGAAGCATGTCAACAAACATCTTTGCCGCACTTACACTCAGTCTCTGCTCATCGCTGGCACTTAAAGACCCCGAACAGTCCAGTACCAGAACAAAATCTACTGGTGTATCATTTTTGATAGCTGCTTTTACAGGTTTCAGATAGCCAAACATCAAAATGCAAACCAGTACTAATGGCCAGATTTTTGTAAAAATTTTCCACTTTTGTTTTTTACCTGTCATTTTTCTTTCTCCCTTTCCCCGTCTTCCATAAATATGCCGATATTATTGGTATTTTTTCGATATATTTAGATGTTTTTCTCTATTATACAATTGTGCGTCCCTTAAATCAACCTAATAGTAATTATTTTATATTACTTTTGGTAATATTATTAATTATCCAGGATTTTTTATTATTTTCATTAAACAGGAAACTTTTAAATACTATTTGTATTGAGAATGCTTTCTATACTTTAACCATTAGTATTTTTTTTATATTACTGTCAGTAAATTGTTTGTCATTTATATTCCTTTTACAATATTAAGAATAATTATTTTATAATTATTTTTTAAAGGAGGGATTCCTGCTGAAAAAAGACTTAAACGTCCAAATTGGGCAGCGGGTCAGATCCGCACGAAAACAGGCACATCTGTCTCGAGAAGCCCTTGCTGAAAAGCTGGATATATCTACTCTTTTTCTTGGATACATTGAATGCGGTCAAAAAGGGATGTCTTTATCCACACTCCAGAAACTCTGCCAAGTTTTAGGAGTATCGTCTGATTTTATTCTTATGGGTATTGATGATGATTCCACCCACAAAAATAATTTCATGCTTCTTGTCGATTCTGTCGATCCCAAATATCATCCATTGCTTGAGTGTAATTTGCGATGTACAATTGACGCAATCAATGAAACCGAAAAACTGAAATGATGTATTCAGACAAAACAGCTTTTTATTTTACTATCATTTATGTATTTGGTCTGTTTTCATGAATTTTACTTAGGTTTCTGTAAATATGAATACAGAAACCTAAAGTCAAATTCCAGTAATCGTTATTTGTCTTATCTTCTGCAAAAATTCCCCTGTATTTATCCCCTCCTTTCTTCTGACATTTAGTATCTTAGCACACGGTTTTTGCATATTTGATCTTAAAACTGTGTTTTTTATTTTTTTGCATAAAAAAAACAGCATCATAGCTTCACGCTACAATGCTGCTTTCTTAATTCTCGTTATTTCTTTTTTCTGCTGAGTCTATTCACAAAGCTTGTAAACTTGCCCGGATTTTCTTTGTCCAGTGATTTCGCGTAGACGCCTTTGATCCAGCTTGTGATCACATCGATCAGAAGCGGTGCGAAGGTCATCAGGATGAATACCAGGATGATCATTCCAAAGTCCAGGGAGCCAAGTCCAAGAAGCTTCTGGAAGATGACTGCCGCGCTGAAGAAGATGAACTGCATGCCGTAGATGATGACCTTACGGTAAGTGTTCAGCGGTGCGTAGACAGTCTTTAATGCTGCCATGTAGTTCCATCCCGTTACCAGCACACACGCCGTACTCAGCATGTCATTGGAATGGTAAACGTTCTGACAGACAAGCATGACTGCGAATACACAGGATGTAATGGTAAGTGCTGCCGGGAACGCATTCAGGAACACATGTCTCAGGAAGGTGTGATCAATCTTGTCGTAATTGTTTTCCTGGGCAAGAAGGAATGTCGGGATTCCGACTGCACAGGCACTGATCAGTGACATCTGGATTGGCTCAAATGGATAAGCGTTTCCAAAGAAAATGGTCAGCAGCGACAGCATAACGGAAAACATCGTCTTGATCAGGAACATGGATGCTGCTGTACGGATGTTGTTTACGACTCTTCGTCCCTGATTTACAATGTGGGGCATGGATGCAAAGTTTGAATCCAGAAGCACCACATTTGCAATGTTCTTTGCGGCATCGCTGCCCTGTGCCATTGCAATACTGCAATCGGCTTCTTTGAGGGCAAGAACGTCGTTGACACCATCACCGGTCATCGCTACGGTATGGCCCTGTTTCTGGAGAGCCTGTACCATTTCTTTCTTCTGCTGCGGTGTTACACGTCCAAAAACGCTGTATTTCGCAACAGCTTCCTCAAGCTGTTCTTCTGTTTCCAGTGTTGTCGCATCTACGTAGTTCTCGGCATTCTTGAGCCCTGCACGTTTCGCGATTGCGGAAACTGTGACAGGATCATCACCGGAGATCACCTTGAGGTCAACCTCCTGGCTGTCAAAGAACTGTAACGTATCCGGTGCTTCTTCTCGGATGACATCTGTCAGAAGGAGAAGTGCAGCCGGTTCAAGGTTCTCTGGAAGTTCTGTTCCCTCTGCCATCTGCGTGCTGTGCGCCAGCACCAGGACACGAAGTCCTTCTTCGGCATAGTTCTGACAGACATCCAGGATATCTTCTCTTCCCTCCGGGAACAGGAACTGTGCCGCTCCCATCAGGTATGTTCCGTTGTCTTCAAATACGGCTCCGCTGTATTTCCTGTCGGACGAAAACGGAACGATATGCTCCAGTGTCATGGAAGACTTCGCCGGGAAACGTTTACGCAAAGCGTCGATCGTCGCATTCTGATCGTTGAGAACGTACATGAGGTTTGCCATCATGTTCTCGATCTCGTGAAGATCTGGCTCATCCTCATCTTCTGTCGGAATTTCATCAGTATCTTTATTCTCGGAAGCTTCACTCCATGGTTCCACGCGCTCCACGCACATGGTTCCTTCTGTGATGGTTCCTGTCTTGTCCAGGCAGAGGGTATCTACTCTTGCCAGTGTTTCAATACAATACAGCTCCTGTACCAGAGTTTTCTTGTTCGCCAGAACGAGTGCTCCGAGCGTCAGTGCCACACTGGTAAGGAGGACCAGTCCTTCCGGGATCATTCCCAGAACACCGGCCACCATGCTTACGATAGAATCCTTGAAAGTATTTCCTACTACATAGTACTGTTTGTAGAATAACAGTGCGCCCAGCGGAACGATGATGATACTGATCACTTTCAGGATCGCATTCAGGGAATTCTTAAGTTCTGAGTTATGACGCTTGAATTCCTTCGCTTCGCTGGTGATCTGTGCTGCATAGTTATCCTTGCCAACATGAATGATCTGACAGCAGGCTTCTCCTGATGTCACGAAGCTTCCGGAAAAAAGCTCATCACCCACGTTCTTTGGAAGGTTGTCGGATTCACCGGTCAGGAGAGATTCATTGACCTCTACACTGCCCTCCAGCACCTTCGCATCCGCCGGAACCTGATCTCCGGTCTTGAGACAGACCAGATCATCAAGTACCAGGTCTTCGGTAGGAACGGTCCATTTCTTTCCTTCCCGGATGACGATGGATTTCTTCGCTGTCAGGATAGCCAGCTTGTCAATCGTCTTTTTCGCACGGATCTCCTGTGCGATTCCGATCAGAGTATTGATGATGATGATCCCTACAAAAAACGCGTTCTTGTAAGAGCCAACCATCAGTACCAGGATAAGGAGCACCAGATTCAGGAAGTTGAAGAAAGTCAGGGTGTTTTCTCTGACGATCTGCTTGTAAGTCCTGGTATTCGGATTCTCGTCCGCATTGACCTTACCCTGCTCGATCCGTTCATTTACCTGTTCGTCTGTAAGTCCTGTCAACATTTCACCTCACAATTTACTGATCACTTTGTTCACAGTCAATTTCCTGCAAACAGTGATTTCTATTTTACCGTCGATGTTTCGATGTTTCTCCCCTCACAGCCGCTTTTTAATTAATATTCTTCTTCCTCTTCGCCTTCGCTGATGTCTGACTTCGGTTTGTCCAGTCCTTCGATCACGATGTTATGTTTCTGTGCGTAGTCCCACAGAGCTGCATGGATTGCTTCTTCTGCAAGAAGGGAGCAGTGTACTTTGACCGGCGGAAGTCCGTCAAGTGCTTCCATAACGGCTTTGTTTGTGATCTGCATTGCTTCTTCGATCGTTTTTCCCTTAACCATCTCTGTTGCCATGCTGCTTGTTGCAACTGCTGCACCACAGCCGAATGTTTTGAATTTACATTCTTTGATGATATGTGTTTCGTCATCAATATCAAGGAACATTCTCATGATATCACCGCATTTTGCGTTACCAACTGTTCCTACACCGCTTGCGTCCTCAATTTCTCCTACATTCCTTGGATGCTGAAAATGATCCATAACTTTTTCACTGTACATAATATTTATTCCTCCTGTTTTCGTCTTTTATCCGATTATTGTCTTATTATTACTGCTGATGTTTTTTCATGAAATCTTCATACAGAGGAGACATGCTTCTCAGATATGGCACGATTTCTTTCAGTTTGTCTACTGTGAAGTCAATGTCTTCCTTAGTTGTCTCTTCACTTAAGGTAAGTCTCAGAGAACCATGAGCAACTTCATGAGGCACGCCGATAGCAAGAAGTACATGGGACGGATCCAGGGAACCTGATGTGCAGGCAGATCCGCTTGATGCACAGATGCCGTTCTGGTCGAGCATCAGAAGCATGGATTCTCCCTCGATGAACTGGAAGCTTACGTTTACGTTGTTCGGAAGACGTTTCACTCTGTCACCGTTCAGTCTGGAGTATGGGATCTCTGTTGTAAGACGGTTAATCAAATAATCTCTCAGTTCGATCTCCTTCTCTGTACGCTCTTTCATGTTTTTCATTGCACGCTCTGCTGCTGCGCCGTATCCTACGATTCCAGGAACATTTTCTGTACCTGCACGACGTTTACGCTCCTGTGCGCCGCCATGTACGAAGGATCTGATCTTAACGCCCTTACGGATGTAGAGGAAACCGATTCCCTTCGGTCCGTTGATCTTGTGTCCGCTGGAGCTTAACATATCGATGTTGCATTCATCTACATCGATCGGAACCTGACAGAATGCCTGAACTGCATCTGTGTGGAACAGGATGCCGTGTTCTTTGGCGATACGTCCGATTTCTTTGATCGGCTGGATGGAACCGATCTCGTTGTTTGCAAACATAACGGAGATCAGGATGGTCTCTGGTGTGATCGCTTTCTCCAGTTCATCAAGGCGGACGATACCGTTCTCATCTACATCGAGGTATGTGATCTTTGCGCCTCTTTTTTCGAGGTATTCACATGTATGAAGGATCGCATGATGCTCGATCTTTGTTGTGATGATGTGGTTTCCTTTGGATTTGTATGCTTCAAAAGTAGCTTTGAGTGCCCAGTTGTCAGCCTCGCTTCCGCCTGCTGTGAAGTAGATTTCTTCTTTCTTTGCGTTCAGAACATCTGCGATCTGCTGTCTTCCTTTGGTCACTGCTTCTTTGCTTTTCTGTGCAAAATCATAGATGCTTGACGGGTTTCCGTAGTATTCTGTAAAATATGGCAGCATTGCCTCAACAACTTCCGGAGCAGTCTTTGTTGTAGCTGCGTTGTCCAGATAGATTAATTTACTCATGTTTTTTTCCTCCTGCTTAAAAATAAAAATGAATTTTACATTTTTTCTTTTTGTTTTTTCCGGCTTTCCTCGATCAACTGATCCAGCATCATGGTGTCTACCGCCTGTGTGATACTGTCGTTGATTCGTTTCCACACATATTTCGTGACGCAGATATCATGGTTCTCACAGGTACTCTCATCTTCCATCCCGGAACACTGTGCCGCTTCCAGGCTTCCTTCTAGAACCCTCAGGACATCTCCCACGGAAATCTCCTCTGCCGGTCGACCCAGACGATAACCGCCGCCCGCACCTCTGGTGCTCTCTACCAGACCTGCTTTCTTGAGCTTCGCCATGAGCTGTTCCAGATAACTGTCTGAAATATTCTGTCGGCCTGCAATGCTCTGAATGGAGACGGCTTCTGTTTCACAATGCAGACCCAGGTCGATCAGTGCTTTAAGACCGTATCTTGCTCTTGTTGACAGTTTCATCCACTCACCTCTTTAATTCCTAGTGTTTTCGTCGGATTTATTTCAAGACTTACTTTAACAGAATACATTTGTTCTGTCAAGGAGATTTCGTGCATATACTGACAAAAAAGCACCAGGTGCTTTCTATGTCAAAAAAAGCTTTTTTTAAGGGGACTTTTCTTCTCACATGCGCCGGTCTTTTGAGCCGCGTGATCGGCTTTTTTTATAGGATATTCCTGTCTCATACGATTGGTGCAGAGGGGATCGGCCTGTTCCAGCTTGCCATTCCGCTTCAGACACTTCTGCTTGCCGTCACTGCCTCTGGAATACAGACCGCCCTTTCACGGCTGGTCGCCGCTCATCTCGCAACAGGTGAGGACAAAAAAGCCCGGGACTTTTTCTGTCTGGGGACTTTTTTTGCCTTTGCACTTTCCTGTGCAGCCTCTGCCCTGCTTTATCTGCGGGCAGATTTTTTTGCTGTGCAGATCTTAAAGGAAGCACGCACGGAGGAACTTGTTCGGATCCTTTCTTTCAGTATTCCCTTTGCCACGCTCCATTCCTGCATCAACAGTTATTATTTTGCCCGTAAAAAAACGGAATTTCCTTCCGGATTACAGCTTATTGAGCAGATCGTACGCGTCGGTTCTTCGTATCTTCTGTATCTTGTCTGTATTTCTGAAGGTACGCCTGTGACTGCCGTGATCGCTGCTGGCGGCACACTGGTCTCGGAACTCGTTGTAGCTGTTCTGGCGCTGCTTATGATCTCTCTGCATTTTCAGAAATATGCGCATAAAATTTTTCACATTGAACTGCCTTTTGCCTGTCTGAAGGAAATCTGCCGGACTGCTTTCCCTGTGACGCTGAACCGCCTGCTGCTTTCTGTACTCGCCGGTATCGAGGTCGTTCTGATCCCGCAGCGACTTCGGATGTATGGGCTTTCCGTTTCGGAATCACTCAGTATCTACGGGATTTTTACAGGACTGGCGCTTCCGTGCATTCTTTTTCCGGCTACGATCACAAACTCTGCTTCCATGATGCTCATGCCTTCTGTTGCAGAGATGCAGGCACTTGGATATCGGAAACGTATCCGGTATGTTACCTGGCAGACGATCCGTGCAAGCCTTTTGCTTGGATTTCTGTGCGCGTTTGGTTTTTACTGCATCGGTCCGTTTATGGGGACAGTATTGTTTCACAGTCCGACTGCCGGGACTTACATACAGACGCTTTCTTTCGTCTGCCCGTTTCTTTATCTGAACACAACGCTTACGAGTATCCTGCATGGGCTTGGTCAGACAGGACGAAGTCTTGTACACAGTGCTCTGGGGATCCTTGTCCGGATCCTTTTTGTAGTATTCGCGATTCCGCTTGCCGGAATCCGCGGTTATCTATATGGAATCCTTTTCAGCGAGATTCTTTCCAGCAGCCTTCATATTTATGCACTTATGCATAATTCTATTGCATTACCTATCGACAAGAAGTTTTGAATCGTTTATAATAGTTAATTGACAACTGTTCAGTAGGTAGTATCCCGCGAGGCGTTTTGGCATGTTTTTTGCCAAAATCCCGAGACATGCAAGGCAAAATGCCATCACCGAAGGTGATTTGGAATGCATTTTGACTCGTAACTGTGAGGGTACTGAACAGTTACGTTAGTTGTATACAAAAGCGTTGCGTTAAAACGCAAAAGGGAGGAAAACATGGGATTCAATTTTATTAAGAAATTACCTACACCTGCAGAAATCCGCAATCAGTATCCCATTGATGCTAAAATACAGGCATTAAAAGAAAAACGTGATCAGGAGATCCGTGATGTCTTTACAGGCAAGTCAGATAAATTTCTCGCAATCATCGGTCCATGCTCTGCTGACAATGAAGATGCTGTCTGTGACTATCTTCTGCGTCTCCGCAAGGTCCAGGAAAAGATCGAAGACAAAGTTCTGATCATTCCACGGGTTTACACCAATAAACCGCGTACTACCGGTGAGGGATACAAGGGTATGGTCCATCAGCCGGACCCGGAGAAAGCTCCTGACATGCTCGCAGGACTGGTTGCTATCCGCAAAATGCATATTCATGCAATCCAGGAAAGTGGATTTACCTGCGCAGATGAGATGCTCTATCCGGAGAACTACCGTTATCTCTCCGACATCCTTTCCTACGTTGCAGTAGGTGCACGTTCTGTTGAGGATCAGCAGCATCGTCTGACTGTCAGCGGTATGGATATCCCTGCCGGAATGAAAAATCCTACCAGCGGTGATTTCAGTGTTATGATAAATTCTGTTGTTGCAGCTCAGGCTTCTCATCGTTTCATCTACCGAAGCTGGGAGGTGGAGACAGATGGAAATCCTCTCGCACATACAATTCTGCGTGGTGCGGTCAATAAACATGGCGAGGCAATGCCAAACTATCATTATGAGGATCTTCGTCTTCTTCTTGACAAATATCAGGAAAAAGATCTCAAGAACCCGGCAGTGATCGTGGATACCAACCACTCCAACTCCAACAAGCAGTACGACCAGCAGGTTCGTATCGCCAAGGAAGTTCTGCACAGCCGCAATGTTGATCCGGAACTTCATAAACTTGTCAAGGGTCTGATGATCGAGAGCTATATCGAGCCAGGCAACCAGAAGATCGGCGGCGACCATATTTATGGAAAATCCATCACTGACCCGTGTCTTGGATGGGATGAGTCTGAAAAACTGCTTTATACGATTGCTGAACTTTGCTAAGTATTGTTATTGTTCTGATCAGAAGCAGTGACTTTTGAAATAGTAATTTATGATGCAAAAACCCCGCAGTACAGAACTTAACTTGACCCATAAGTAATCATAGATATTTATATGTTCCCGTGTTATACTAA